>CERD01060129.1_pt1 | contig 95238 bp, 77 predicted proteins | sample 530931 | NCBI WGS metagenome assembly CERD01 (sample SAMEA2621101, study PRJEB7988) | marine metagenome | isolation source: saline water (ENVO:00002010), including
GCACAACTCGCTGCAAAAACATACAGCAAAGGTCAACAGCCCCTAGGGCATGTTTAATTCTGCCACATTTAAAATAACACTCGGAAGCCGGTGTGTATTTGATACAGCGCAGTTTTGAATAGGGAATACCGTTAAACACTGTGTATTTGCTACACTATAGCGTATAGCAATAGGGCGCGCATTAGTTGAAGGAAACGCTGTGCAGAGGGACTAAAGGCCATTATTTCTCATTAACCTGAACAAATGGTTAAGCAAGATTTGAGTAATAATCCTTGCGAATTCAATCGCTTTCGCGTTCAATACAGAAATAGCAAGTTGTTAACCACATGTAAGGTGTTAGCTATGGATCCGTCCCAAATGCTCAGCAGAGCTGAAGATGCAGAGCAGTTTTTAAAACAATTGTCGAATAAGACCCGGCTGATGGTGTTGTGCTCGTTGATCGAGGGTGAGCGCTCAGTCACCGAATTACTGAGTAATGTGCCTGTTACACAACCGGTTCTTTCACAGCATCTGGCATTACTCAGGGAAGCCAATCTGGTGGCTACACGGCGAGCAGGGCAAACAATCTTTTACCGGTTAGCCGACGAACGAATAAAACAGCAAATGGCTTTGCTGTATCAATTTTTCTGCGCGTGATCACAACCGCGTAAAGTACGCGGTTGAACCAACCAACAGCGAAAACAAAAAGAGACGGCAAGCCGTCTCTTATGCTACGTCGAACTCGTCGTCGCTGTAATCGTCATCATAATCTGACTGGTTACTCGCGGTGCTGTGCAATGTGTAAAACTGTTTGCGGCCTCTGGCGAGTTTAATGTACTTCAACCAGGCTTTTTCCAGCGAATTCTCAGCGGCCTCTTCACCTTTCAGCATAGCGACAAAGTGAGTCTCGTCGGCTGTTTCGGGTGTTAACTCACCTGATTCAAGACCTGCCAGGGTTTTACCATACTGGCTTAAAAGATTGGCTTCAGTAATACTGAAATCCCCGGATTTTTTAAAACCGTACGGAAAATGCTGACGGTCGATAAAAGGCTTCTGTGGTACACGTATATCTGGCGTCTTCATGGTGCGTTATCTCTTGGCTAAGGATATTTGCTCGCACTTTTAAGTGAAAATTTCCAAAATGAAAAACAAAAAATTTTTCTCTTTACCAGAAAAAAAATTGTTTTACATATAGCCAGCGTCAAATGACGGCTTATTCAAACAAAGCGAGTACATAAAGGCATCGCCGGAGCCCGCTGAATTCAGTAGCTAACCTCTTTTTTGGCACAAAAGAAGCGCAGTTTGGTGTGTTGTTTGCTTAAAAAATAGCCAGAAATATCATTTGTCGTGACGATAAAAACTATTCATTTCCGTTTTTGTATCACAGAGGAATAATGAAGATGTTAGACCCCAGTTATCATTAGAGAAGAACATGAGTAAAGACTATCGTTACCAACGGGAAGAATGGGATTCGGTAGAAGATGAAGAATCTGCCGAACATCGTAAAAGTCACAAGCGTGCACAGGCTATGAAAAACAAAAAGCGTGAAACGCAGCGTCGTGAAAAGGAACGCAGGTCCCATTACGAGCCCAATTGATGGAATGATAAGCACCTGTCCCGGTTTCGGGGCAGGTGCAGTCTGTTTTTAATTTACTTTGTCATAAACTTATGCCAGCGTATGCGTATCGGCGAGAATTACCTATACGTATAAACAATGGATATCCGCTTTTTAACTACTTTTATTGAAGTCGTCAAAACCCGTCATTTTGGTAAGGCTGCAGAAAACCTTTATTTAACGCAATCTGCGGTAAGCGCCAGAATCAAGCAACTCGAAGAGTACTTTCATACCACGCTGTTTATTCGGCACCGCAACAGTATTCAGTTAACACCGGCAGGTGAAAAGCTATTGCCGTTTGCTGAACAGCTGAATGACACACTGCAACAAGCCAAACAAGAGCTGCAGCGAGAAGCAGGAGAGTATTTGGTATGCGGTGCGGGACAGCTGAACAATGAAATATGGATGCCGGACTTACTGCATCAGATTCATCAGCAATTTCCTGAATGGGCCATAAAGGCAGAAGTACTTACCTCTGAGCAAATATCCCGTCAGCTTCACGAGCGCAGTATTGATATTGCGTTTTCCAGCGAACCTTTAAAATCAGAAGAATTAAGTGGGCAACTGCTTAAGGCACTGCCGTTGGGTTTATTTAGCATCAACCAGACAGAGGTCGATACGTCTGCGGATCAGTATGTTGCCATTGACTGGGGTAGCAAAGCACGAGATGAACTGTTGACGCGTTTTCCGGATTTCAGAGACGCTAAATTTACTACTAATTCTCTGCGACTGGCGCTGGCGACACTGAAATCAGAGGGCGGCGTGGCGGTTTTACCTGTTGGTCCTGATTGGTCTCAGTGGGGCTTGAATCAGGTAGAATGTATTGAGCAGTTTCAGAATAGTCAGTGTAAACTCTATATGTATCACATGAAGTCGATACGGCGCTCCATGGTGCCTGATGTAGTAAAAGTAGTAGCCAGCAATTTTTCGGCTGTGTAACAAATAACGAATAACAAGAGAAACGACAATGTGGTCAGATAACGATTTTTTGATGCTGCCTCAGGCAGAGCGAGCAGCAAAGTGCTTTGAACAGATAAAAGCACAAAAAGAAGTATTCATTTTGAATGATGCAGATGGCTGTGTCATGCTGACGTCAGATGAAGAAGATGGCGTACCTGTGTGGCCTAGCGCCGGTTTGGCACAAATGTGGGCCAACGAAGAATGGTCGGATTGTGAGCCCAAAGCCATTGATCTTGATACCTGGTTGTCCCGCTGGACCGTGGGTTTAGCGCGGGATTTACTATGCGTAATAGTCGCGCCAGCTCCAGGAGAGGAGAGTGAAGTGATGCTCCCCGAGGATTTCGCCGAGAAGCTGTTATAACTCGAAAGGCGTTGCAAGACGCCTTTTTTCTCTGTGCCTGTAACAGGTTGTTCAACCCTGTCCGTACAAAAACGCTGGTCTAAAATACGCCTACAGGCGTAACTAATTGAGAATCAGTGATGGTTAATAGAGATGCTGATGTGTCGGCATTGTCTATCCGGTTGGCCAGCGACTATTGAGCGCTGCCCAACGAAGCTTTTACCCACTTTTATCATCGAACACGCAGACTTGCTTGAAGGAGGCGGTATCTCACATCTAATACCACAACAACAGGACTTGTGGTTTGTTCCACTGGGAGGAACAGGCGAGATAGGAATGAACTTCAACGTTTACGGACACGCTAATCAATGGTTAATTGTTGATTGTGGTGTGTCTTTCGATGAACCCCTCGTTGCGCCATACAAAACATCACCCCATACCGGAGTGACAAAGCATCGTGTAGTAGCACCCGATCCTACATTCATGACCGAACGTCGCGACGATATCGCCGCCATGGTCATTACGCATGCGCATGAAGACCACATTGGCGCGGTTGCCGCGTTGTGGCCCAGGTTGCGATGTCGAATAATCACCACGCCTTTTACTGCCGCTGTGCTGCAAAGAAAGCTGGCCCAAGCTGGGCTGGTCGGCAAGGTGCCTGTCGATATTGTACAGCCAGGGGCACAGAAAACTGTGGGGCCCTATACGTTGCAATGGCTCACAATGACACATTCAATTCCTGAACCTCAAGCGCTGCTTATTCACACGGCGGTAGGTTCCGTATTACACACAGCTGACTGGAAAATTGACGGGCAACCGGTCAGCGGCAGCCCTTTCAATGCTAATCCGTTTCGGGCTCTGGGTGAGAGTGATTTGCTCGCGGTTGTCGGTGATTCCACAAATGCAACCAAAGCTGGCTTTTCAATCTCTGAACGGATTTGTGCAGAAGGGTTGTTCTCCACTATCAAAGCCTGCAAAGGCAGAGTGGTAGTCGGGTGTTTCGGAAGCAACATCGCGCGGTTAATTTCCCTTGGCCGAATTGCAAATAAGACCGGCCGATATCTGGCCTGTGTGGGGCGTTCACTGGAAAACATGGTTGGAGTCGCCAAAGAAACAGGGTATTGGCCCGACGACGTCACGGTTATCACGCCCAGCCACGTTGGGTATTTGCCGCCAGAGGAGGTGCTGGTGGTTGCAACGGGAAGTCAGGGAGAACGACGTGCTGCGTTGAATCGCCTGGCTACAGATGCTTTGCCTTATTTCGAGTTGGAAGCCGGCGATACCGTGATATTTTCCAGTATTGTGATACCTGGCAACGAAAAGCCGGTAGAACGCCTTGTCGAAAAGCTAGTGGCGAAACAGGTTTCTGTTATTCAGTCTGAACACTCTGACTTACCCATACACGCCAGCGGCCATCCTTGTGTTGAAGAGCTTAAACTGATGTACCAATGGACCCGCCCACAGATTGTGATACCGGTGCACGGTGAGCCCGTTCATCTAGCGGCTCATGCCGAAGTAGCAAAATCAGTTGGTGTGCGTAAAACCTACGTGGGGCTTAATGGTGATATGTACTTGTTAGCGCCACAGCCGGGTATTCGACGTGACCGCGTCAGTACCGGTCGAATTCCCCTCGACCAGTAGTCCCATCTATAACCTTGTTATTTATATTATCTTTTTCTAATAAGTAGGCCGCAAGTGGGGAAAAATAAAGCCTTTTTCTTTTTATAAACGTACAAATTCAAGGCTGAATATGCTATTTATATAATACAAAGCTGTGAATTTTCACGTCAGAAAAATAATACCCTGTTAACAGGGAAATGTGAGTACAAGTGATGTATGGGTACAGGTTGTGGGCGTTGTTCCAACAGTTAATAGCACTGAGCGTATTCAGCATAATAGCGTTACCCGTTAGCGCTGCGGGTATAGTGCTGCCGGAAGAGCCCATATTGACTTCTCCGGTCACCACTCCGCTGTCAACGAAACAGGGGTTGGCCCAGGACAGTATTAATCAGTTATTTATCGACCACGATGGCTTTCTGTGGGTTGCCTCGGATGGTGGGCTAGACCGCTACGACGGTTATAGAGTGGAGCATGTGCAGGGGCCTGACGGTGTACTTGCCTCGACACCGGTAAATGCTGTTTTCCAGGACAGCAGCCGACAGCTTTGGATCAGCACCGCCAGTCGCGGGGTCTATAAATTAGATTTAACCACCAACACCTACAGTGCTGTTCTCCAACTGAAATACATTAACAACCCCGAATATCAGCAATTAGTGAATAAATTCATTGAATTGCCTGACGGTAATATGCTGATGCTGTTCGAGCAGATGTTAATTCACTACGACACGTCTACGCAGCAACAAACTATCCTTTACGCCATCGACACCGAAAAGCAAAATAATGTGCCGTATTTGCGCGATTTGTTGCTGATCGATAAGACACTGGTTATGGCGACATCGTCGGGTATGTTTGTTGCTAACGTGGATTTCGGAGAACCTGTTTCAAAGCTCCGGTTCTTGCCTGTAGAGCACCGTGCAGATGTTGAGTTCAATCTGGACAATCTAAATGCAAAATCGTTGATGACAGATAGTTTTGGTCGGCTGTGGATTGGCACAGTCGCAGGTTTGTACTCGATGCCTGTGCAGAATCTTCAGCAGGCAGTACGCGCTGAAAATCGGTTCGTTGCTGACACGCGTCTTGAAATAGCGGAGCGCAATATCTGGCAAATCAAGCAGGCGAATGATTCCCTGGTTTGGTTGGGGACAGATATCGGTTTGGTGCGGATGCAAATGAAGAAAGGGCGTTGGCATGCTGAGTATGCGCTGGACCCCGCTACCGGATTAGAGGCGCTATCCCGTCAGGATATCAGGGCTTTGGCATTGGCGCCTAACGATGGATTGTGGATTGGCACCTATATTGGTGGTGCCTTCTACTGGAGCCCGCAAAGTCTAAACTTCACCATGTTGCAAAATCAGCGTTATAGCACGAACACCACCGTGCTGTCAGACAACAACATTTGGGCGCTATACGAGGATACCGACGGCACCCTGTGGATTGGCACCGATAACGGTCTGACACACTATGACCCCGTGGCTAAATCAAGCACATTTTATCTGCAAAGTGAGGGCACGCCGCCACCTTACAGTATGCACATTATCCAACGGATATTCCCGCTGCGAGAGGATGTACTGTTGCTGCAGACCTATGCTGGATTATATGAATTCAGAAAATCAACGGGTGACGTTAAATTACTTACGTTTGGCAGGGGAGAAGATGAAGCCACCTTTATGACAGGATTGGCAAAGGACGCAGAGGGCAATGCGTATTTCTTGGGGGACAACTTCTACAAGTATGATTTTAAGGCCCAAAAACTGGAAGAATTGACCGATTTAAACCGGCAGATATCGTTAAACTTATCGACAAACTTTATTGGGATTAACCCGGTGAATGCGTCTCAAATGCTGCTGGCTACTTTCGATGGACTATGGGCTTACGACATAGTTACTAAAAAGGCAGAACGGTTGCACCAGCTACCGGACATGGTTCGTCACAGCGATTTCGCGCCAGATTCGGTGCTACTGCATAACAACATCTTATGGGTAGTTTACCCCGGCTATGGTCTAGTTGGGTTGGATGTCCAAAATTATCAACAACGGTATTATTTCGGTTCAGACATTTTAGGCAAAGGCGCGTTCATTTATGGATTGCTGGAAGACAAGGACAACAATATCTGGTTCAGTTCGCACAGTGGCTTACAACGTTTTTCGCCAGACAAGCTTACCTTTAAACGTTTCCAGTACGGGCGAGAGTTGAATGTTGCTGAGTTTAACCAGGGTGCAAATGTAAAACTGCAAGATGGCCGGATTGCTTACGGATCACCACGTGGTGTGGTGATGTTTGACCCGAATGTCATTAACGCTGAATATCAAAAAGCAGTGCTGCAACGAAACGCCAAACAGTTAGTTATTAGCGGAATTAGTTTGTCGTCAAGAAATCTTGGGTTACCCAAGCAAAACCTGGCTGGCAGGCATATTGCGTTACAGCACGATGACTATGGGCTCACGATTGAGTTTTCTCCGCTGGAATTCAGTGCTCAAAAAGATACGCGATTCCGTTATGTACTGAGCAGTGGCAAACAGGTCTTGAGTGAAGACACCACCTTCGATACCAAGGTCGTTTTACCGTCTCTACCAGCCGGAAATTACCGTTTTGAAGTGATGCCTGCCGGGCAGTACAGCGACCAGACAATCTTACCGGTAAGTTTGACGATTCAGGTCGATTACCCGCCGTTTTTGTCGCCTTTGGCTTACACGTTGTACGCGTTGTGTTTTATCACGTTGCTTGGGGCTTATTTGGTTAGCCGGCATTTGCAGTTAGTGCGATTACAGCAAGCGCAACAGCAGGTGAAGTTATTTGGTAATGCATTCAGACACACCAGCGACTGGGTAGTGATATTTGATCAGCACCACAGAGCGGTGGCCGCAAATCCAGCTTTTGAAAGTGCATTTGGCATTACAGACAAAGACAGGCTCGACAGACAACTGCAAAGGTTATATCAGCAGGACCCTAAACTAGAACGTCAGTTGGCAGGTCAACTAAGGTTACTGAAAACCGATGATGTATGGAAAGGGGAAGATAGCATTGTGATGCCCGATGGGCGCAAATACGATGTGCTGATTGATATTAATGTTATGCAGGGAACGGCTAAAGACAATGAAACCACCCATTACCTCGTGGTGATTTCAGACATTTCTGAGCAGAAGAATGCAGAACGTAAACTGGTAAAGATTGCTAACTTCGACAACCTTACCGGATTAGTCAATCGCAGCTTGTTATTGGACCGCCTCGAGCATGCTATTGCCAATGCCGTTACCCATGAACATACCGTCGCCGTATTATTTGTCGACCTGGATCGCTTTAAAGGTATTAACGATTCTTTGGGCCATGACTATGGCGATAAGTTGTTAAGGGTAATTGCCAACCGCATGCTCAACTTAGCGTCTAAAAGCGATACGGTTGCGCGGTTAGGGGGCGATGAATTTGTGATCGTGATGGAAGAAGTTGACAACGAAGCGTCGGTTTCTTCGTTCGTTTCTCAGCTTATTGAGTCTATTGAGACGCCCATATCGCTGGGTAAAGAAGTGCTAAGGGTATCCTGCTCGGTGGGAATATCTTTTTTCCCCGATGACGCGACAGACCCCGCTGAATTGTTAAAGCAGGCCGACGTGGCCATGTACAGTGCTAAGAAAGATACGTTAAGCGCTTTTATTTATTACACCAAAGAAATGAACGAGCGGGCGAAAGAGCGTCTGGCGCTGGAAAACCGGGTGAAGTCTGCGTATCAGGAACAAGCCTTTATCAATTATTACCAACCTATTATAAACATATCCAGCGGCCAAACTGAGGGCGTGGAACTGCTGCTGCGGTGCCATTATCAGGATGAGTGGATCTCACCTGCGGACTTCATTCCTGTGCTGGAAGAAATGCGCCACATAATTGAGATCACGCGCGTGGCTACTACCCAGGCAGTGAACGATATGAAACAGTGGTATGCCCAAGGGTTCAAAGGCTATGTGTCAATAAACCTGTCAGCGCTGCATTTTAAAACCCATTTCGACCTGGACCTGATAGAACAGCTGTTAAGGGACGCCGGTTTGCCCAACTCGTCCATTCGATTTGAAATCACTGAAGGCGTCTTAATTGACCAGTCTGATGAAGTGCTTAATCAACTGACTCGTATTCGCGATGCGGGCTTTAAGCTTGCACTGGACGATTTTGGTACCGGCTATTCGTCTCTCAGCTACCTGAAGCGATTCCCGCTGCAAATTCTGAAGATAGATAAAAGCTTTATTGACGACATTCAGGAAAGTAAGGAAGAAAATGCACTGGTTCAAACAACCATTAATTTGGCGTTAAGCCTGAAAATGGACTGTATTGCTGAGGGGATAGAACACTCCGAGCAAGTACAGTACTTACTGAATCAGGGATGTGTCCGCTTGCAAGGCTATTATTTTTCAAAACCGGTAGATGCAATAACAGTCGCGCCATTGTTGTTAAAGCAATGGCGCGAACCTTCCGACAGTTTCACACCGTCAATTTAAGCCTTTTTTACCGTAAGCGGTAAAGGTAATTCACGCAATCGCTGGCCAGTGGCGGCAAACAACGCGTTTGCCAAAGCTGGTGCTGCCGGAGGAGTAGGTGGTTCACCTACACCGCCCGGAGGCGCACTTGATTCAACGATAATGACCTCAACGTTGACCGGCGTCTGCGGCATTCTGGCTACCTGATAATTGTGGAAGTTTGATTCATTTATCTGGCCATTGGAAGCGGTAATTTGGCCAATTGCACAGCTTATGCCGTAAATCAGCCCACCTTCACATTGCGCGCGAACGTGTTCCGGATTGACGACCGTACCGGCATCCAATGCAACATAGGCTTTGGGAATTGACCAGTTGCCTCTGTCGTCAACGTCGACTTCAATGATAACCGCTGCATAGGTCAGGAAAGATCGATGCGCAGCCAGCCCCAAAAAGCGGCCTTGCTCGTGTCGCTTAGACCAGTTTGCCTTTTCGCAAACGGTGTTAATGACATTTTTTAAGCGTGCGGTGTCAACCGGATAGTCTTCCAGCGGATCGCCGTAGTTGCCGTACTTCGCATTACTCTTTGAAAAGTCTATGTGTCTGTCAGGGCCAATCAGTTCCAGCAGTAAGGCTTGTTGGTCTTTACCTGTGCGCTGGGCAATTTCATCTACAAACGACTGAATAGCAAAGGCGTGGTAAACATTGGCGACACTGCGGAGCCAGCCAATTCGCACGTGCGCTTCCGCTTCACCGCGCTCCAACTGCAGATTTTCTATGTTGAACGGAGTATCCACCATTCCCAGGTCCAGTTCACCGTCGCTGGGTTTGTTGGCGGCGGGGTTAAACGTTGACGAAATACTCGGAAACACGGAATTGTGTAGCCACCCAGTAACCTGATTTTGTTCGTTTAACGTGGCGGTTAGCGCTTGTGCGCTCACCGTGTGGAAGTAACCGTGCTGAATGTCATCTTCACGTCGCCACACCACTTTTACCGGCCGCTTCATCGCTTTGGCTAGCAGTGCCGCTTCTACTACGAAATCAGGCTTGGATTTACGCCCGAAGCCACCACCCAACAGCGTAACATTGATAGTCACATTTTCAGGGTCCAGATTTAAAGCCGCGGCGACAACCTGTCGGGCAGATTGTGGTGTTTGTGTACAGGCCCAGATTTCGGCCTTATCTTCGGTAACAACGGCGGTTGCCGCTGGTGGCTCCATCGGCGCTTGAGCAAGGTGAGGCGCATAATATTGTGCTTCCATTACCGATGCGGCTTGTTGTTTCGCTTCCGCAAAGTTACCTTGCTGACGAACAACTTCACCAGGCGTGGTTGCAGTTGCGAGCAACTGCTCACGGTAAGCTGTCGAGTCGTAGCTTGCATTAGGGCTGTCTGACCATTTAATTTTTAGTGCGCGACTGGCTTGCCAGGCCTGCCAGGTATTGTTCGCGATCACGGCTACACCACCCAGTGGCTTAAACATGGCTGGCGCTTCTGGTGCGGGGAGCGTAATAACATCCACTACGCCCGCCATCTTTTTGATGTCAGCATCGTTAACCGATTCCACCCCGCTGAACACAACAGGGGGACGTTGTATAACCGCAAAGCACATGTTGTCTAAAATGACGTCCTGACCATAGACAGCCTGACCTGATGTCATGGCATGAATGTCCAGACTACGCATGGGCTTGCCAATGGACTGCCAGTCTTCACGGGCTTTGAGGGTAAGCTGGTCAGGTTCGGGGAGCGGTAATGTGGCGGCAACTGCCACCAGTTTACCAAACGCTATACGCTTGCCACTTGGTGTGTGTTTAACGTGGTGGTTTTCAACGTCACAATCGTTAATATCGACTTGCCAGCCCTTGGCTGCCGCAGCGCGGAGTAGGTATGCAGCGGTGGCTCCCGCTTCCCGCAACCGGTCGAAGTTACGTCGAATACTGCGCGAGCCATCGGTATTCTGGTCACCATATTTAGGGTGGCCGGTTGCTTGTACCACATTAACGTGTTGCCAGTCAGCACCCAGTTCCTCCACAATCACCTGGGGAATACTGGTGCGAATTTGCTGGCCCATTTCAGAACGGTGGCAGGTAATGTCAACGTCACCGTTTTTATGAATGGCGATAAATACGCTTGGTGTCAGGCTCTCTGAGGCGGGTGCATCAGCGAACATCGCACTGGGGCGAGAGGCGGGTAGTAGGGTCAGGCCCAGTGTAAAACCAGAGGCTGTGGCGCTGCGTTTTAAAAACGCGCGTCGTGACGTAGAGATAGTTTCAGTCATGACTATACCTTCCCTGCTGCCGTTTTGATTGCCGCCCGAATACGCGGGTAGGTACCGCAACGGCAAATGTTGCCCGACATGTAACTCTCAATGTCCTCATCGCTGGGATTTGCATTTTTACTCAGCAATGCAGCCGCCTGCATCATTTGACCACTCTGACAATAACCACATTGGGGCACGTTGTGCTCCCGCCAGGCTTCCTGCACCGGGTGTGAAGCGTCTTTCGATAATCCCTCGATGGTCGTTACCGTTTTGCCCTGAATGGCTGACATGGGGAGTTGACAAGAGCGGGTAGGTTCTCCGTCAATGTGCACAGTGCATGCGCCACATAAGGCCATGCCACAGGAGAACTTGGTGCCTGTCATCTTCAGGTCGTCACGAATGAACCACAGTAGTGGCATCGCCGGATCGCCGTCATAATCGAAGGTGTTTTTATTGATTGTCACTTTCATGGTGAGTGTCCTTCACGCAGTGTAGTTATCATGAATATAAAAGACCATGATTGAGATACGAACACAATGCCTATTCCTATTAAATGCATGTCGAATCGATAAATGGTCATGATCTATGCACAATCCGTTAACTTAGCAACATTTTGAGCTTGTTTTCATTGGCATTCTTCACAAGGTTTTTGTAAAGTTGATGTTAATTATAATAATGATTTTACCTACCGAGGGACTTTTAATGCCAAATGAAGTGACGGCAACACCTCTTGAGTGCTTGTACAAATGGGAAACCACCACACCTGACAGCCGCTGTTTTGTTCAACCCGTGAACGGCGAGTACCAGGAATACGACTGGAAAATGGTCGCGAATACGGTACGACGTATCGCTTATCGACTTGAAGCCATGCAGTTGGAAAAAGGCAGCCGCATCGCTATTTTGGCAAAAAACTGTGCAGAGTGGATCATGACAGATTTGGCCATCATGATGACGGGGCACATCTCCGTGCCTATTTTTGCCACTGCAGGCACTGAAACCATTCAATATGTATTAAACCACGCAGACGTGAAAGTCGTGTTTATCGGTAAACTCGACGATGCTGACAATCAGATTGCAGCCATTCCCGAAGAGATCAAAACCGTCGCATTTCCATACCCCGGTATCAAAGCAGACGAATACTGGGCAGAGTTTTTAGACTGTCCGGCAATGACAGACAGTCCGGTGCCGAATGCTACCGACCTGATGACGATTATTTACACCTCGGGCAGCACAGGCCATCCAAAAGGCGTTATGCATACCTTTGACTCTATGAGTTGGGCAGGCACTGTAGGACGAGGTGACTTAAGCTTATCTCAACAAGATCGCTTACTGAGTTATTTGCCGCTGGCCCACATCACTGAACGCGTATTGGTGGAAATGGCAGCTTTACATGCTGGTATGCAGCTGTTTTTTGTTGAGTCACTGGATACATTCCAACGTGATGTCCAGCATTGTAAACCGACATTATTCGTGTCCGTGCCGCGACTGTGGACGAAATTTCAACTGGGAATATTACACAAGCTGCCGCAGAAAAAACTGGATATGTTGTTGCGTATTCCTATCGTTAGCAGCCTGATCAAGCGTAAAATTAAAGCCGGCCTGGGGTTATCTGAAGTCAAAATTTGCGCAAGTGGTTCAGCGCCGATCCCACCTTCAGTTATTACCTGGTTTGCTCGCCTGGGCGTGGAAATCTGCGAAGGGTGGGGCATGACCGAAAATGCAGCACTGGGCACCGCGTCACTACCATTTCGTCACGACAAAATCGGTTGTATCGGCCACCCCTGGAGTGGTGTTGATATTAAATTGTCGGAAGAAGGTGAGCTATTGGTGAAGTCCCGAGCAAACATGCTTGGTTATTATTTGGATGAAGAAAAAACCAAAGAAGCCTTCACCGAAGACGGGTATTTGCGCACCGGTGACAAAGCCACGGTAGATGCCGATAACTATTATAAAATAACCGGGCGAATCAAAGACATTTTCAAAACGGCCAAAGGTAAGTACGTCACGCCAGCGCCTATAGAGGCGAAACTGATGGAGAATGTACTAATTGAACAGGTGTGTGTCACTGGCGCAAGCCTGGCACAGCCCATAGCCCTATTGGTGTTATCGGAAGAAGGCCAGGAATTACCAGACCATCAGGTAACCGCCTCGCTGAATGAAACTCTGGCCCACGTAAATGCAAAACTGGAAAGCCATCAACGGCTTGACCGATTGATTGTAATGATGGAAGCCTGGACCATTGAAAACGGACTGCTTACGCCAACATTGAAAGTAAAGCGGCATGTGTTGGAAGAACGCTTTCCAGATGTCATCAATCAAGGGTATGATGACAAAATAGTGTGGGAAAATTAACCAAAACAGGGGGCAATTATGTTGCGCAAAGGATTGTTAGTCAGTGTATTTGTACTGAGTTCTTTTCAGGTGTTGGCGGGCGCTAAGGAATTGAACGACGCCGCTAATCACTTATGTAATAAAGTAAAAGTCTGTATTCAAAAAGAAATTTCCATGAACGATGACATACCGGCATCCATGATGGGAATGGTCGAAAACATGGTAGGTGAAATGTGCACGCAATTCACCTCCATCGCCGAAGTACACGAGTTTCAGGATCTGGTAGAGCCCGCCACGGCGTGCTTAAACTCTATGGCTGCCCGGGACTGTGACACCCTGATGAATGCGGATGAAGAAACCCAAGCCTGTCAGGATTATCAAAAATTGGCTGACAAATACGGTAACTAAGTATTGAAGGGCGGTGACGTGTCTCGTGTCGCCGCCAAAATCTCTGTGACGTAAATCCCCAGCTCAACCCATATCAAATAAAGCAGACATAAGAAATCAGCCAATCAACTGTTGCATAACCATGATGCTATACAGCGTGATTGGCTGACTATATGTGTTTATGCTATGGAACGTTAAGCAGTCGATTCCAATTGAATTTGGCCGTCGTTAAAGCTTATTCGTACTGACGTTCCATCCACATGATCTGCATTTTAAGGTCGTTAATTTCTTTTTTAGCATCGGCTAATTCCTCAACAATGGAGCGATCCTGTATTGCATTATTGTCATATGACTTGTTCAGAGTATTGCTATCTTGTTGTGACATAAGTCTTCACCACGCTTTATTAAAGTAAGGGTACAAAGGTTTTTTTGTAATGATACATGAAAGTTTACTTTCGTTGTTACAAAATTTCCTAAAAATGTAGCGAATACCAGGCATTTTTTGGATTGATAGTTGTTTTTTATACTCAATATTACAAAGTGATTTCGGCTTTTAGGTCAACTTGACTTATTTGCAGAATTTTACGTTGTTGATTTTTCATCATATTTTGGATATTTCCGATTTTGTCGCGACCTATGCTGGCATTTTTGAAAGCCTTTGATGAACAAGGTGGACAAACCAAGAATGTAGTTGGTGTTGTAATTATACACTTTTAGTTAATTCAAAAGTAAAGAATACCTTCCTGATTTTCAATAGAGCTGTAAATTAATCATTGCTCACACGAAATAAAATCCATTGAAATAAATAGCTTACACTTAGCTTAGAGTTGATAGAGTGGAAAAATTAAGGAAGGAAATAAGGGCTAAAAATGAAATATCTCAAATGGATGTTAGCTCTTTCAGTTTGTTTCGCCGTGGCATTTTTCAGTTACGCGTAAGAATACGATGTAGTGAATTTGGGTTCATCCGGGGAACACGGATAAAAATGAAAATGTTACCTGTATACTGCGCCAGTACACCTGAAACGGCATAGTAAAATCAGCCAGAGCCCGTAAATACGCCCTGGCTGAGTTTGCAATCCGCAATATGAAGCGGCTTAACTGTGTAGGATTAAGCTGGATAGCGGTCTGCGAGACCTTTGTAAACCAGGTCTGCGTAATCCGGGGCGTTCATATCCAGACTATCCAGCACTTCTACAAGGTGTGCGTTGTCTTCACGTCCATCCCATGTTTTTACGTAGGTACCTGCTTTGTATCCGTTATCCTGACGGAAGAAATTCAGCACATTTTTGCCAACATACTGGCGATATAGCTCTTCACCTGTCATCTCACTTTGCGTCACAATCTGCATGAACAAGGGAACACTAAAGCGCTTGGCCGCACATAAGCCTGTCATCAATTCCAGGTTATCCAGCAACGACAAACCAGCGGGTGAATAAGACTGGCCGTCAAATTGAACATGTGGGGTATTTTCTGCCAGTTGTGAAGCCAGTGCGGTTGCAGTTGCTTCGATGTCGCCTTTGTAATCGATGATGCTGGCCGATAACGCAAAGTGCCAGATATCAACCAGTTCCATTTGCAACTGAGGAAGATCTTTCTCCTGCGCTTTCCACCATTTCCAACCGTGATGGTCAATCGCTTCAACTGATTCCACCATGGCTGCGCGCAGGTAGCCATAACCCGCAGTAAGCCATTCAGGGTTAACTTTGATGTTCATGTTGTTCTGTAGCGACAGCATAGTGTTAAGTTGTTGTTGTGTCAGCATATTCGTGTCCGGATTTTATAATAGTTAGCGCATTGCCTGATTCATAAACAATACGCGGGCAGGTGTTTATGGGCTCATCCTGCAAGTCGTGTAATTAATGCAAATGGTAGCATGACAGCCTGTAACGCAAAACTGTAAAGACAGAGAAATTACTGCGTCTTGGTGGAGAGAAATATTGCGTCTGCCCTTTACGGATGCAAGGAAGCAGGTTAAGCACTATTAAGTGCTCTTTTGCGGTGCGCGTGCACCACATTGAGGAATAAATTATACAATCACACTGTTAGAATAATGTTAAGGTTATGATTTGTATTTATTTTTTATTTTGGCATCTATTCTGCAGTACATTAAGTGTTAACTGCGCTGCGTGCTAGCGCTAACTTTGGCCGGTGCCAGGCAACGCCGGCTCAAAGTTGCTAGGATGTGGCCCGTAACCTTCCCCATACAGATTTTTCGTGTCCTGAGGTCTGTATGGGTTTTTTTATCTCTGCTTGCCACGCGCTGCACTATACGCGTTTGTTTAATAAATCACCAGTTCTTTTCCTGCATATTTCTATCATATTCGATTCAAGGCATACTTGGCCTCAGTGTTAACTGTATGAAACGGATCATCAGTCGTTCTGATATTGTGTCATCTGTGAATGCATAAACAACAATAAAACAGGAATAAACAGGCTTGCTAACACTTTATCCTTCGAACAAACTCGAGCATTTGAGTGTGCTTTTGTCGACGCTACTGACCCAGCAGCCCGCACAAGGATTTACGCCGGACATCATTCTTGTCGAAAGTCCCGGTATGCAGCACTGGCTGAATATGCAGCTTGCCCAGGAACAGGGCATCGCCATGAACATCCAATATCCGCTGCCCGTGCGGTTTATGTGGGATATCGCCCGTACTGTATTAGGCGAGGCACGCATTCCCCGGGAGTCACCTTATCGGCGGGAGGTGTTGCGTTGGCGCATTTATAAGTTACTGAATGATAAGGAGCATATCAGGCAACCCGACATGGCCAGAGTGGCGCATTACCTGTCTTCTGATCACGCCCTCGGTAAATTGCAATTGGCGGTAAATTTTGCAGATTTACTTGAGCAGTATTTGCTGTACAGGCCCGATTGGCTGCAAGGGTGGGAGAAGCATGAGTCCGTGACGGATGATCCGGATGAGCCCTGGCAAGCCTGCCTGTGGCGAGCGTTGGTGACGGAAACGCCGTTGTATCCCGCGCGCTTGTACGAGCAGTTAATAGAAGGCCTGAAAGCGTCACCCGATAAACTAAAAGCCAGGTTGCCATCACGCATCGTACTGTTTGCCATCAATACCATGGCACCGCAATTTGTTGGCTTTTTAGATGCGTTATCAGCGCTGATTGACGTTCACGTTTTTCACTTAAACCCTTGTGTAAATTACTGGGGTAACGTTGCAGGGCGTGGTGAACAGGCCCGTATTCTGCGAGAGCAAGGTATTGAAGCCTGGATGGCGCAGAATCAGGACAATCCGCTGCTAGCTAATCTGGGTAAACAGGGGCGGGATCTGTTCAATCAATTAACTCAGTTAGATAGCTACGAAATCAGTGCGTTTGATGTACCTGCGCCAGATGAAGACGACCATGTACCGCAGCTGCTAAACCTGATGCAACAGGATATTCTGGAGGCGCGCACAGCAAATGGCCTATCGTGTTGGCAGGCAGATGATCGCAGCATAGTTGTGAGTTCAGCACACAGTGCATTACGAGAAGTACAGCATCTTCACGAACACTTACTTGGATTGCTAAATCAAGATCCCACGCTGCAACCCAAAGATGTACTGGTGATGTGTCCCGCTATCGAGCAGTATGCGCCATTCATTGATGCCGTGTTTGCACGGGTTGGCCAACAGCGATTTGAAGACGACGCCAGTCCCCGCATACCTTGTAGCGTGGCAGACCGCTCACCGCTTGATGCGGAGCCCCTGATTGCTGCATTTCTGTCATTGCTTCAACTGCCTGATAGCCGGTTCAGCGTTAATCAAATTATTGAATATTTGAGTTTGACGCCGCTGCAGAAGAAATTTGGCCTGACCGAACAGAGCCTGCTTGTGATTGAACACTGGCTACGAGCGGCGAATATTCACTGGGGGCTGGATGGTGAGCACAAAGCACAGAGCTCCCAGCAGGTCACCGGCAGCCCCATGTTTAGCTGGGCCTGGGGCTTTAAACGGCTGATGTTGGGGATGGTCGCCGAGGACCACGAACAGTTACTGGCAGACTGCGTGACTGTGCCTGATGTAGAAGGGCAGCAAAGCGTAGAACTGGGCCGTTTAATGTTGGTACTGGAGCAGCTCGCTCAGCATACACAGCAACTGAAAAAGCCGCGCACGCCCAGCGAGTGGACCGACTATTTACATCAGCTAAGAGACGATTGCTTCGCCCCTTCTCAGGAAGACAACGACAGCTGGGAAAGCATTGGCAAGGCCATTGCGGATATTGCATTGCAGGCAGAACAAGCGTCTTTCGACGAAGCCCTTAGCCTGGTTGAGGTCAGAGATACACTCAACAAACGCTTTGGCACGCCGGATGCGGGCAACCACTTTATGACCGGCCAGGTGACCTTTTGTTCTATGCTACCCATGCGCAGTATTCCTTTTAGGGTGATTGCTATTCTGGGCCTGAATGATGGCGAGTTCCCGCGCAGTAATCCGCCGGGTAGTTTTAATATTATGGCGCGCTGTCCCGCGCGGCTGGGCGATCGCTCGCGTCGTCAGGAAGATCGCTATCTGTTCCTGGAAGCGCTGATTTCTGCTCGCCAGCATTTATACCTGAGTTACCAGGGGCGCAGCGCTTTGGATAATTCTGAGCGTCAGCCCAGTCTGGTGCTCCAGGAGTTGATGGACTATTTGCAGCAAGGCTATGGATGGGACGACAGTCAGGCCATCGCGCAGGTTGTCTTACACCCGTTCAGCCCCGGCGCCTTTGCGCCCTCGCAGCCAGGGTTCTCAGCGGGCTGGTTCAGGCTAGCCCAGGCAATGGTCAATCCGGAACACAAAGACGAGCAAGCATCGTCGCTAACTCTGCCATCGGCAGTGCAAAAACGCAGCCTGACCACACAGGAACTGACACAATGCTTCCGCGACCCATTAGCCTGGCTGGCTAAGCAATTAGGGGTCTCACTGGTATTGCAAATGGATGTGCTAAACGATGCCGAGCCGTTTGAAACCGACAAGCTCACCCGTTATCAGTTTGTTGAGGGGATGGTGGAATATTATCGTACTGAAAGCCAGGATGCCTCACTGACACAGCGTTATCAGTTGAGTGGGCGGGTCCCACAAACACCTACTACTGAACTTGAGTTGTTGCAATGGGAGCAAGCCGCCCAGGTGCTGGCAGACACGGTGTCGCAGCATGCCACCACTCGGGAATATTATCAGTTCGACAATGGACAGATTCAGCTCTCTGCGTACTGTGATCTGAGCAAAGATTCACTGGTGATGTACCATGTTGGCCAGCATGCTATACATCGCAGCTTTCAGGCCTGGTTAACGGCCCTCTTGGCGAACAGTGAGGGCGCAAATGTGCCACTCACCCTCTACTTCGTGGATTGGAAAAAAGATAATTATCCAACGCGATCAGTGACCGTGCCGGCTATGTCAGCAGACAAGGCGAATGCCGCGCTGGAATGCATTTCGCTGGCGTTTAGTCAGATAGAAAAATCGCCGACCATTTTGCATCTGGCATTGGCAGAAGTGCTGGCAAAACATGCCAATATGCGCACTGACAGCGATGACTGGCAGCAAGATCCTGAAGTGCAAAAACGCTGGTCATCGCTTACCGATGCAAACAGCGACTATAGCGTGCTGGGCAATAATCCGTATTTAGCCTGGTTTTACCCGACACTCCCTGAAGCAGAGGCGTTGCCTTTGTCACTGCTTGCTCAGGTGTATGAACCCTTTTTCCAGGCAATTTCAGGAGCGAAATCATGAGCCTCTCTCATCTAAACGTTGCTGAATTACCCTTAACAGGCCGCCATTTAATTGAAGCTAGCGCTGGGACAGGTAAAACCTTCAACATCACGCGTATTTACCTGCGTTTCCTGCTGGAAATGCGCCTGCCAGTGCAGCAGATTCTGGTTATGACCTTTACCAAAGCGGCTACCGAAGAGATTCGCGGCAGGATTGCAGCGACACTTCGTGAGGCATTAGCGTTCTGGCAAATTGCTAATCAACAGGGGTTGCCTGAAAAAGCCGACCCTGTGATGGCATCCGTGTATCGTGCTGTGCCTGGCGAAGAAGGCATTGCCTTGTTACAAGCCGCATTACTCGAGCTTGACGATGCCGCGGTGTTTACCATCCACAGTTTTTGTAATCGGGTGCTGGGCGATATGGCCTTCACATCTGCTACTCCGTTGGAGCTGGCACTGGCAACCGACACTCGGGAGCTATACCGACTGGCCTGCGAGGATTTCTTCCGTAAAATCAGTCATGAAGAGCCTGCTTTCATTCTGCTACAACAACAGAACTGGCATTCGCCGGAGCGCTTTATTCGCCGCTTTGGCAATTTGTTTGACAGTAGCGGTGACCTTGGTTGCACCGATACACAAACCATTAATCAGGAATTCGCGGAACAATTAAAAAGCGTGTCTGCCAGTTACAGCGAAGAAGGCGCTCAGTTGTGCCAGTCACTGCTCACTCAGGCGGGGCTTTTTCACGAAACCGTGATCCAAAATAAGCCCGAACGAGCTCAGGAATGGGACATTATATTAAATTGGCTGGAGGGCGGTGACTTTTCTACCGTGCCCCGAGAAGTCGGGCAATTTGTAAATGGCAACCGCTTCAGAGCCAAACGGGAAGGCATGCAAGAAGCGAAAGCGGCGATAGAACCACTGAAAGACTTTCGCGTGCGGCTTGAGAAAAGCCTGAAACAAGTGAACGAAGCGCACAACAAACAGTTGAACAAAGCGCCTGCTCTAAAGGTGGTACTTCAAGGTATTACGTTTATTCGCGAGCACGTAGCAAAGCAGAAAGCCCAGCTGCAACACGTGGATTTCAATGACTTGATCCGCATGTTGGCTCAGCGAATCACCTCACCCGACAGTCCCTTGAGTGTGCAATTGCGCAGTCAGTATCCGGTGGCATTGGTGGATGAGTTTCAGGATACCGACGCCGATCAGTACCACATTCTGGCAAACGTGTATTCCTCCGAAGCAACAGAGCAGGGCAAGCATGCGTTGCTGATGATTGGCGATCCCAAGCAGGCCATCTACGGCTTTCGCGGCGGTGATATTTTTACTTACCTCGCCGCGGCCAGACAGGCCAAATACCGGTGGGTAATGGATACCAACTGGCGTTCAGTCGCGCCTATGGTGAACGCCTATAATCGCTTGTTCTGGGGCAATCCTCTCAATAAAACGCGCCGCGATTTGTTTGATTTTGAGATTGGCTATGAGCCTGTGAATGCCAGTCCAGGTGCAAAAGCGGCCAGCGTGCCGCTGAGTGATCCCAAGGCCGACAGAGCGGCGCTGACGCTTTTATTGTTACCACAAGACGATGAACAAACCGATAGCCCGCCGACTGGCCCTAAAACAGCGCCGCCGAGAGGCGAAGTCCGCATTGAACAGGCTGAATTGCTCACCCGGGAAATTTTACGGCTACTGAGTGAAGTCACGTTAGGTAACAAGCTCACCCAGCCCGGCGACATCGCGATTCTGGTGAAAAACGGCAACGAGGCGCGCATTGTTCAGCAATCTTTGTCACATCATGGATTACCCAGCGTGTACCTGTCGAATCGCAACAGTCTTTTTGAAAGCGCTGAAGCGGTTGATGTGCTGCGTGTACTGGACGCCATCTGGCACGCCCACGATATGCGCCTGGTACAGTCTGCCTTGTCCAGTCCGCTCCTCGGTTTACCTACCACCAAAGTGCATGAGTTATTGCAAAATGACGATGCGGCCGATTGGGATGCGCTGTTAACCCAGTTGAGTGAATGGCGCGCAATATGGCAACGACAGGGTGTGCTCAGCATGTTGCTTGGCTTACTTCAGCACCAGTACATGCCACCAGAAACGGGAGCGGAGCGCAGCCTGACTAACTATCAGCATTTGGCGGAAGTACTGCAGGACGCCGCTAAAGGGTATCCTCAGCCAGGCCACCATTTGAACTGGCTACGCAGGCAGGTACTCGACCCGGGACAGGCACAGGAGCAGGTTCAACGACTGGAAAGTGATGCCCGACTCATTCAGATTGTGACACAACACGGCTCCAAAGGATTGGAATACCCCATTGTATTTGTGCCTTTTGCGTCGGAATACCGCGACCCGACCCGGTTTGGCAATACGCTGGTAGATGTCGTGCGTTATTACGATGAGAGTGAGGGAAAACAACAGCAGATACTGGGGCCCGGTCCGCAATTGCTGGAGAGAGTCAAGCGCGAAGCCGATGCAGAAAGCATGCGCTTACTGTATGTGGCCATTACACGTTCATCGCATCGCTGTTATTTGGGCGTAGCAGAGACCTTACAAAGCGAATTGTCGTCGCTGGGTAAGGTGTTGGCGCGTGCCCAGTTTACCAGTTGGGAGGCTGCTATTCAGGCACTGGTGAACGAAGGGGAAGGACACACAGCTTGTATATCGTCAGTAGATAACCGGGATTTGACGTTACCGCCTGAGCCAGCAGTGTCGCTGGCATGTCAGCGATTCGAACGCGCGCTGGACGATCCATGGCGTTTGTATTCCTTCTCGGCGTTAACCCGACAGGTCGCCCATACGCGTATTCGTCAGCGCGAGTCTGAAATCAATGAGATCACAGCGCCAGAGCCGGTGGTGTCGCCTGAACAAAGTGAACTGCTCAGATACACCTTACGTCCGGGCGCGCAAAGCGGGAATTTACTGCACGACATGTTAGAAGAACTGGATTTCAGCGAACCGGACTGGCTGGAAACCGCCCCGGTCATTGCGCAGCGCTATGGCATTGATGCTCACGAGCAGCCGGCACTGTTTGAGTGGCTGGAGGACGTACTGGATACCCCGTTACAGGATGTGTTTCAGGGTGATAGTTTCAGCATGAGTAGCTTGCCGCTGCATGACACACTGCGGGAGGCCGAGTTTTACTTCCCGCTTAACGCGGTTAAGCGCCACGCGCTCAGTAAAGCGCTCGCGGAGCACAGGGCTGCTGTGCTTGAGCAACCGCTGCCAGTAAATCTGGAGGGGAGCGCCCTGGCGGGCATGATGCACGGCTTTATCGATTTGATATTTAAACGCGGCGATCGCTATTACGTTGCCGACTATAAATCGACCTATCTGGGCGTCGGGGAGCACCATTATCAGCCAGATAATCTGGCCCTCAATAACATGCAGCACAATTACGACCTGCAGTACCTTATATACAGCGTGGCGTTACACCGTTTTCTGGCAAAGCGTATTCCTGACTACGACCCGGAGGTGCATTTTGGCGGCGTGTATTATTTCTATCTGCGTGGCATGTCGACGCAACACAGCGAACACAGCGGCGTGTTTTATCATCAATTGCCAGTGAGTACGGTGCTGGCAGTGGAAAAAGCCCTTACCGGCAGTCAAACACTGGTTAGGGCTGGTTCAAATACAGGGAGCGCAATGTGATGTATTCAGGATTCTCCCAATGCAATGCGGCGCTCACAGATATTGAGGCCATTGATTTTTATTTCGCGCAAACCTTGTGTGATTTGCTGAAACAGGACTCGGCCTTCTCCGAAACCGATCTGACGCAAGCGTTTCATGTATTACTGGCATTGAGTGTAAGCCAACGTCAGGGTAATGCGTGTTTAATACTCGACGATATTGCTGACCAAACGCTGTTTACTACGCCGGAAAAAGCCGATTCCGGTTGGGAGTTTTCGTCTTTGCCGAGTTTGCTTGCATTAGCTGGCGGGTTAGCAGCATCACCGTCGTTATTCGGTAAATTGCATCTGATTGATAACCGTTTGTACAGCGCTCGTTATTGGCAATTCGAACAGGATATCAAAGCCGGGATCGCGGCAAGGTTATCGCCTGTTCCTCTTGATGACGAGCAATATCAGCGCGTTTCGGATCTCTGGTCTGCGTTGTTTAATTCGAAACCCGCAGCAGAACAGGACTGGCAACAGGTCGCGACTGCACTCAGTTTGAATCAGCGTTTCGCGATTATCTCCGGTGGACCAGGTACCGGTAAAACTTACACCATCGCCAGGTTGCTGATGGCTATGCAGTCGGCCTGGAACGGTGAGTTATCTATTATGCTCACAGCCCCCACTGGTAAGGCGGCCCAGCGTTTGTCGGAGTCCATCGATGCGGCATTAAGCACTTTTATGGGCAACGAACCGTTGGCCCGTCTGGGCGATAAGGTACGTCAGCAAGCGATGACGTTACACCGGTTGTTAGGCATGCCGCGCTGGGGCATTAATTGTCGGGTCAACGCCGACCGGCCGCTTAATGCGGACGTGGTTGTGGTTGATGAAAGCTCCATGATTGATCTCGCGCTGATGGCTCGTTTGTTCCGGGCCTTGTCGCCCGATACCCGTATTATTCTGGTCGGTGATCCCAATCAGCTACCGTCGGTAGAAGCCGGGAATGTGTTGGGTGACATACTGGCCGCCATCGATAAAAGCGCATGTGACACGGTATCGGCAAGTGCTGCAGCGCAATGTGCTAAACTTTGCCCGCACTTACCGGCCCTTAATACAAATGAAAGCGATAGTCCGGATTGTCATTTCACGCTAATCAATGCGCAACGCTTTGGGGGGGATTTGGCAGAGGCCGCCAGTGCGATTTCTGCAGGTGACGCGCAAACCTTGGTCGAAAGCCTGGAAGTGGTGAAACCGCAGTCCGTGGTCAATCTTGAGGGCGTGTCACGGTGTGAACCGCAGAGCCTGGAAAAGCAGTTTGCCCAAACAGCGAAAGCCTGTTTTGAACCCATTAATCAGGCCGGAAGTTTAAGCGAGGCGATGCAGGCGCTACAAAACGTGCGCTGGTTAACGCCGTTTCGACAAGGCGAGTTTGGCGCCATAGCGCTGAATGAACGTATCGAAACCCTGATGTCACCAACGGGGAGCGCCGGGCAATTTTACCGGGGTAAACCCATTATGGTGGTGGAGAACCATTACAGTTTGCGGTTATTTAATGGTGATGTCGGGATTGTGTGGCCTGCGGCAAATGGGCAACTCAAAGCCTGGTTTGTGGGTGATAACGGCGCCTTTCGGGCGGTCCCGTTGACCCGGTTACCGCGATTTGAAACGGTGTATGCTATGACAATTCACAAATCCCAGGGCTCAGAGTTCGCGCAGCTATTGCTGTGTTTACCTGAACCGCCTTCTAAACAGGCGGCAGCGATTTGTACCCGCGAACTGGTATATACCGGCCTGACCCGGGCTAAACGCGGTTGTGTGATCATGGCTGAACCGAGTACATTGCGCAGTGCCGTAGCGTTACAGCAGCGCAGAAAAACCGGTGTTAAGCAGGCGTTAGCGCCTCTGTTTAACGGCTTATCCGATGGCGTTTAATCGCTTTCGATGAAATACAACAGGCAGTCGCTTTTGGCAATGTCACTGCGCGTGGTAACCATGAAAAACTTCAGCGGTTTAGTGACGGTAAGCTGGTTGTTTTCGGCACTGAAATAGTGTTCAACCAGCTCACCCGCCTGGTGTCCGCCAAGACGAAAATGTTCAAGTTTTTCGTGGTCTACCCAGCCCAAAATGTCGCCGGGTTGGGTGGTACCAAAGTTGCGCTGTTCAATATCCTGACGAATGGTAATACTGGCCCCAAATACGGGGCGCTCGGCAAATGCCAGAGTCGCCTGTTTGTGTATTTCAAGCCGGCGAGGATGCTGCAGGATTTCGATATCCTGACGAGTTTGATAGACATCTTCCGCAGATAAATAGGACACCAGGCCTTCGTAAGCATTAATATGTGCACTGTCATCCTGTGCGCCGCCTGCCTCTATCGTGACAATCGGGCAGCAAAAGGGCACTTCCATGACGGCCCCCAACTCAATATCAGTATGAATAAACCAGCGGGTAAAATGCGAAGCCAACGCCTGGTGCATGGGTGTTATTCGTCGGCTAACGCTAAACGCCGGACCACTGCCTGAGGTATTGTGAACATCCACGATGGCTTCAGGTGCCAGGTCAACCAGGTAGTCGATTAACTGCTTTGCCAGGTGGCCTTCGTCACCTGTGTAAGGTGGTTTAAAACAACGATTGATGTCTTTGTGTTGTGGCAAAGCCCGATAACGAAAACCGGGAGCGGCGATGGCCGCGGGCACAGAGACAACGAAGAAAGTGGTGTCGGCAAGGGGCTCAAACTTTTCTTTGAGTAATTTGTACAGCGCAAGAAAACCGGAAGGCTCGTTGCCATGCAGCAGTGTGAGTACAGCGCGACGTCGCCGCGTTTTGCCTTTTAATTTAATGATCGTCGGGCCCTGCAGGCTTTCTAAAAACTGGAAACTGGATGTCGGTAACTCAAGGTCTTCTGCATTGAGCAGTTGAAATCCTGGTATCGTGGGGGTGGCAATGCGTGCAAATCCCATGATTACTCCCAATTGGCAACGGGCTGGCCGTCGTGACTGTGTTGATAATATTGCCGGCATAATTCAGGCAGCACGTGGTGGGGTGCAAGATTAGCACTCAGGCGCTGAAATGCGCTGAGCTGCCAACTTGCGCCGGTTTGTCGGCTTGCCAGCCGGTGTTCAATAATATTCAGATAATGGTCGCGCTCCGTCTTATGGATACCTATTGACGCCAGGCCCTCATCAGCGCGGGGTAATAAGTCAGCAATAACATCGGTCACGCGCTGCTCAGACAGTCCTTGTTGGCGCAGCTGTGGCCAAATAATCCGGGCATTCAACCCGTACTGTGCACAGCGATAAAAATTGTGCTCTGCAAAACGAAAAGGCAGCCGGCGAAGGTAGGTTTCACATTCGTCAGATAATGCCTCAACCAATCCCACCTGTAATGCGGCGTTGGCCAGCATGTCATCAATCGTTGGGCCTGCCGGCAAACTGCGGTATTCGATTCTGACATGACCTTTTTGACCGGGTTGGAGCACCGCCCGGTTCCAGCTCCACACCGTACCATGGTGAAGCAAGAGTTCACTGAATGGCTGAGCTGTTTTATATATTCGCTCGGCAGTGACCGGCAGAATTGGCGGGTAAAGCGCAACACTCTCAGTGAGACATTCCGCCACGCCCTGACGCAACCAGCCATTGCCAAAGTTGACACGGGCAGGCTGGCGCCACCGACCGGTTGCATGGTCGCGATAATCAATGGATTGTTTAAATAGCGCGATTCGGGTTTCCTGCCACAAGCGTTTTCCCAGGAAAAACGGCGAATTCCCCGCCAACGCAAGTACTAGAGGCGTGGTTAGCTGCGCGGCATTATAGTATTCAGTGAATTGATTTGCCGGTACGCGATGATGAAACTGAAACGAGGTGTTAGCGCCTTCCAGTGTGACTTCCTCGCATTGCGTTCTGACGGTGTCCTGCCCGTGAATATCGATTTGGAACGGGCCCTTATTGAGCCCCTTTAGCGCGCTGGTCAGGGCTTTGTAACGCGGACGGTTGGTTAAAAAATCAAGGGTAAGGTGGTGGTTTGATAGCGTAGGCAAAATGCCGATGGCAACGGCATGGCCATCATACAAACTCGCGGTTTGGTCAATAGCCCGGGTGCCCTGGCTTAGTTGACGCTTTAAATGGGTAAAAGGCTTACCACGGGCGTCGACCGGGTCAAGGTTATATTCAATGTTGTACTGATTAAGCTCTTCCTGCAGACCCGTTACTCTGGCTTTTCCAAGTACTGCTTCGTTGAGAGCCGCTGGCATAAAGTGCCGGTCGATTAGGTACATCTCAAGCTCAGCGCCAAAACTTACCTCAGACCCGTTATAACTAGGCTTTTCAAGCTCATTTTCAATTTGAGCCAGTTGCTCGTGCAGGCGACGCTCAAACAGGGTTGTTTGCGCCCGGGTAACGTCGTGTTGATGAAACTGTAAGCCCATGCTCGCTTTGAATGTAACGAATTTGTAATGATTGAAGAGTAGCGAGTGACCTGATTTCGCGTGTTGATACAGATCAAGCGTATTTTTAGTTACGGGATTCTGATGTCTAGTGGGAAAGAGTTTGCGATCTGGATCAATTTTTCGCGAAAAGTGACTTTTTCATCGGCATTGTTGGGGCATTTGTCACTTGCGCATGGTGTTGGTGGGAAAATTTGGGTAATTTGGTGTTAAAACTAGGGTCAACAGCCCCTAGTCTGCAATGCGTTTGCAGTATAACAATGACATCACCACGGGAAACGGTTCGGGAGGAAAGGGTGCGCATACTCATTTTAGTGCTCAGTGCTTGTTTGTTGAGTAATGTGGCTTTGGCTGCAACCAGCATAAAAACACTGACAAAATCCATGCAAAAACAAGACGGGTTTATTCCTGTTTTTTACGACAAGGAAAACGACAAGGTTTATCTTAAAATCAGTGCGTTCGACACGCCACTGTTGTTCCAGTCGAGCTTGCCACATGGTGTGGGATCGAATGATATTGGGTTGGATCGCGGTCAGTTGGGCGCAACGCGGTTAGTGCAGTTTGAGCGTTTCGGCAACAAAATTCTGCTTAAGCAACTGAACACGGATTTCCGGGCCAGTGCTGAGAATCCGGCGGAAAAAGCCAGTATTGATGAAGCCTTTGCTGATTCGGTGATTGCTGGCTTTGTGATTCAGGCGGAATCAGACGGTGCGGTGGTGATTGATTACACCGACCAGTTATTCAGCGATATTCACGGCATTGCCGAAAGACTAAAAAGCAGAAAGCAGGGCACGTTCAAAGCTGATCCGAAGCGCAGTGGCGTGTATTTACCGCGAACCAAAGCGTTTGAACTGAACACGGAGCTTGAGGCGCTGGTGACATTTGGTGGCCAAGGGACCGGTGCTTACCTTCAGCAGGTAACACCGGATGCTGATGCCGTTACCGTGCACTTACATCATTCGTTCGTGGCACTACCTGACGATGGCTATGAGCCTCGCGCTTTTCATCCGTTTTCAGGGTACTGGAAACACGCTTATCAGGACTATTCCGCGCCCATTACCGAGTCCATGGAGCAGGCGTTCATTCGCCGCCATCGACTGGCTAAAAAAGACCCGGGGGCTGCGATAAGCGAACCGGTAGAACCGATTGTTTATTACCTGGACCCGGGCATTCCAGAACCGGTAATGAGCGCACTGCGCGATGGTGCCAGCTGGTGGAATCAGGCTTTTGAAGCCATTGGTTACAAAGATGCGTTTCAGGTGAAAGTGTTACCGGAAGGCGCCGACCCTATGGATGTGCGTTATAACGTGATCAACTGGGTACACCGTGCTACGCGTGGGTGGTCATACGGTTCATCGGTGGTTGATCCGCGAACCGGGGAAATCATCAAAGGTCATGTCACACTGGGCTCGCTGCGGGTGCGTCAGGACTTTCTGATTGCACTGGGCTTAACCAGTCCGTTCACTGACACGGGCGGTGATGTGTCAGCCCAACGTGAAATGGCGCTCGCGCGTATTCGTCAGCTTTCTGCCCACGAGGTCGGTCATACGCTGGGTATTGCGCACAACTTTGCCGCCAGTGAAAACGGCCGTGAGTCGGTAATGGATTACCCGCATCCAACCATTACGCTGGATGGCGATAGCATTTCCCTGGACGATGCTTATGACGTAGGCATGGGCGCATGGGATGACTATGTAATTGCTTACGGTTATCAGGATTTTGCCGATGACACAGACGAGGATGCTGCATTACAAACGTTGGTGACTCAGGCGCGTATGGCCGGATTAAAATACAAGTCCGACGCCGACGTGCGCGCTTCTCACCACGGTTCAAGTGACGGGCACTTGTGGGATAACGGCGCTGACCCTATCGAAGAGTTTGATCACTTGTTAGCGGTACGTCAGGTTGCCCTCAACAAGATGGGTCTGAATACGTTACCACCCGGTGCGAGTTTATCGTCGTTAGAAAATGCGTTAGTGCCTGTGTATTTGCTACACCGATATCAGTTAGAAGCGGTGGCCAAGCAGGTAGGCGGCATTGAGTATGAATACGAAAATAAAGGCGATAACAGCAGTGCCAAAGGCGTAAAATTTGTGGCGGCAAGTACGCAAAACGACGCCATGATTCGACTGATTGATGCGTCTGCCCCGGAGGTGCTGTCGCTACCTAAGTCTATTATTAAGTTGTTGCCACCGCCCACCTTTGCTGAAGCGCAAACACGCGAACAGTTTAATGGCAGAATGGGCCGGGTGTTTGACCCAGTGAGCGCTGCGGAGAGTGCGGCAGCATTCAGCCTGTCATTACTGTTGCATCCCGAGCGTTTGAACCGGTTGGCTTATCAGCACAGTCTGCAGGCAAGTATTCCGGGCGTTGATGATGTGGTACGCAAGATCTTGTCGGTACATTTTTACCGCAAGAAAGAAGTGACCAGTAACCTGGCGATGCGACTGCAAATGGTCGCCGTACAATCGATTATTAACGCGTTACTGGCCAACGACACCGCACCGGAGGTGAAACTGGCCGTTACCGCTGAATTAATGACGTTGACGGAGTGGCTGGAAGAGGAAGACGATGTGGCGCATTACCGCGCGCTGGAGCATTATCTGAATCACTTTTGGGATACCGGCACATGGCCGATGGCGTTTGAGCCACAACCCTTACCACCGGGTTCGCCTATTTAACAATGTATAAGCGCCGCTACTGCGGCGCTTTTTTGTTGGCATATTAGCCTACGACTTCTCAGTGATCGTGACGTAATTGGTGAAGCACTTATAAAGCTGCGTACCGCTTAGCACTGAAGCTGAGGGAAAGTGCAGCATGGGAATGAGATCGCAAGGAGCGGTAATTTCGACGCTGCCTTGCTCGTTGTCCAGTTCATCAATGTTGAGCACTTTAGCCAGCAACTCACCTTCCTTCACGTGCTGACCGGGCTTGGCGCAGTATTGGACCATGCCGCCCCATTGGGTAAACAGGGTTTTGTAGTCGCTTAAGTTCACACCAAGGCGAGTCATATTGGCAGGTTCTAACTGACTTTCCGGTAACAAGCCTTTCGCTGTCAGGTAACTTAAAATGCTGGTGGCATCGATTTCACCTTCGTCAAAATCGATGACTTCCTGGCTACCCATTTCCAGCGTAAAGGCTTCGACGCCGAAATCTACCTGACGTTTGTCGCGTTCATTCAGCAAATCAGTCAGTGTCCACCAGGGGCAAAAGGTGGCTTCGTCTAATGCCCCGGCAAACACATTGGGAATGAAAATGCAGTGCGGAAAGTTAAACAGGTTAGCACTGGCTTTGGCATATTCGGGAATGTAAATGTGCCGGGTCGACACCGGACCGTTGTGCAAATCCAGCACATAGTCTGCATCAACGGCCATTTGTTGCAGGCGCAGGTTGAGCTGCTGTGCCAGACCCAGTCCCCAGGGGCTGGCTAGTTTGGTTTCTATGGCTTGGCGCCAGTGGTTTCTGAATCGCTGTTTTACAGACGCAACGGACTCTTCAGACGTTACCGTTTTTGCAAACTCAGCGACTTCGTTAGCATCGTAATAATAGCCTCTATTCCAGTTGGTGCCGTTAACCGGGTCAAAACGGCCCAGTGTGTATTCTCCGGCTTTAATATTGGTGCCTACCGGGTTGCAATTCGGAACCAGAATGATTTCACCACTGATCGGCATGTTTTGCAGCCACTGGATCAAGTGGTAAATCACCACATTGCCCTGGACTTCCGCACCGTGAATGGAACTTTGGATATACACTTTGGGGCCAGGACGTTTGCCTTTGATATGATACACGGGCACGTTCATAGCGCGGCCCGAGGCATTTTGGGCTACCCGGATATGTGATTTATTCACTGTATTGATCATCGTTCAGGTGTTCTCTTTTTGTTTTCCCTGACACACAGGGCAGTGTTGATTAGTCGGGATGGTAAATTGAGCCCATTGCATCGAGCGACCATCGTAAGTATGCAACACTGCGGCCTGGGTAGGGGATTGGTTAATCAGGTACAGTAGGGCTATATGAGCTTGCTGCGTGCCAACCATATTGACTACCGGTGAGAAAATACCGGCTTCCGTGCAAGACAAATCTGACGGTTGCATTAGCGCACTCAAACATCCGTAGCAGGCGCTTGATTGCGTTGGGTCGACCAGCATAAGCTGGCCTTCGAAACGAATGGCCGCGCCGCTGACCAAAGGCGTTGCGTGTTGGTAGCAAACCGCATTGATGGTTTCGCGACTTTGCAAGTTGTCGGTGCAATCCAGCACGATGTCATGGGCAGGTATCAACGCTTGTAGCAAGCTGTCATCAGCCCTTTTTGATAACGTCTGAATGGTACACTCCGGATTAATAGTATAAAGCCTGTCCCGGGCGGCTTGTACTTTGCGCATGCCAATTTGCTGATTGTTGTACAAACACTGTCTGGGCAAGTTAGTCACTTCTACAATGTCTTCGTCTACCAGTGTGAGGTGGCCAATGCCGCTACTGCACAATTGTTGCGCCGCACTACAGCCCAATCCGCCAATACCAATAACCAATACCCGGGCCTGTTGCCAGCGCTCCTGACCCTCGAGGTCAATTTGCGGGAGCACAATTTGCCGGTTATAGCGCAAAGCCTGGGCATAACGAAGGGGTTTTGGCATAGTTAGCACTTTGATAGCGTTACAATAAAGCGCATAATGTACCAAATTTGACAGTCTGGTCGCAGCAGAATTTTAAAGGACGTTTATGACTACCGAAGCTTTACCCGTCAATATTGCCATTCTTACCGTCTCTGATACCCGAACCCTCGACACCGATACATCAGGGCAATATTTGCAGGAAGCCGTTGAAGCCGACGGTCACAAAGTAATTGCCAGAGAACTGGTTGTAGATGATATCTATCGTCAGCGAGCGGTGGTGTCTGCCTGGATTGCCGACCCGGCCGTTGAGGCTGTAGTGGTTACGGGAGGAACCGGCTTTACCGGACGAGACTCAACCCCAGAAGCGTTGCGGGTGTTGTTTGACAAAGACGTTGACGGCTTTGGCGAATTATTCCGTTATTTGAGCTATCAGGAAATCGGGACGTCCACCGTACAGTCACGAGCCATCGCGGGTTTTGCTAATCGTACGGTCATTTTCTGTTTACCTGGCTCAACCGGCGCTTGTCGGACGGCGTGGGAGGGCATTATTCAGTCGCAGCTAAACAGTACCCATCGCCCGTGTAATTTCGTAGGCCACCTGAAAGGAACCATGTAAATGGGGTTGTCACATGTAAATCGTCAGGGCGAAGCCAATATGGTGGATGTCAGTGACAAAGCGGTGACTGCCAGAGAAGCCATAGCACAGGGCACCTTGTTGCTTTCTCAGGAAGCGTTTGCTGAAGTCAGTGAGAATCGTGCCGCTAAAGGTGATGTGCTGGCAGCTGCACGTATTGCTGGTATACAAGGCGCTAAACAATGCGCCAACCTGATCCCTTTATGCCATCCATTAGCACTAAGTAAAGTGGATATCACTTTTGAATTTGATGCAGTAACGCCCAGCATTGTGGTGCAGTGCCGGTGCAAATTAAAAGGCCAGACTGGTGTTGAAATGGAAGCCCTTACCGGTGTTAATGTTGCACTTCTGACCTTGTTCGATATGTGCAAAGCGGTCGATCCCAATATGACAATGACCGGCATTCACGTGCTGGAGAAACGCGGTGGCAAAACCGGAGACTGGCAACATGGTAACCGTTAAGTTTTTTGCACAAGTCAGGGAATTGGCTGGCGTGGAGAGTCTGCAAGCCCCGTTGCCACAGCCTGCTACCGTTGATGCGTTACGCAATCAGCTTATGCAGCAGTCGCCAACGCTGAACGAGGCATTGCAAGGCAATGTGCTGATGGCACACAACCAATCACTCTGCGACGGAAACACGGTAATTGCAGAGCAGGATGAAGTGGCGTTCTTCCCGCCTGTCACCGGAGGGTAATGGTGTTCGCACGGGTACAAAGCAACGACTTTTCGCAGCAGCAGCTTTACGATGAATTAGCGGCTGATTCGGTGTTACAAGGCGCTGGTGCCATTGTGACATTCACCGGTCTGGTTCGCGATTTTAACGCACAGGGCGGGATCCAGGGGATTGAACTGGAGTATTATCCAGGCATGACGGAATCCGCTCTGGAGGCTCTATTGGCGCAGGCATCACAGCGTTTTGATATTGTTGACGCCGGTATTGTTCATCGGGTTGGCAAGCTTGGGAGTCATGCGCAGATCGTGTGGGTAGGCACGGCCTCTCAACACCGTGAACAGGCTTTTCTAGCGGCGACATATATCATGGATATGCTAAAGCAATCGGTCCCAATCTGGAAAAAAGAGTGGCAAGACGACGAGGCTTGCTGGGTCGCGGCCAAAGCCGATGACGATAAAGCGGCAATGCGGTGGTTAAGCGCAGAAAAAGGGCCTTTATGCAACAAAGCGTAAAAGGATTGCCCTCCCTGATTGTGCTGGCTGTCGGTCTGCTGTGGCCTTCTGTGTTGATAGCTGAAAGCACGCCACAACCTGTCACGCTGAATGTGGCTGTGGCGGCAAATTTTGCCAAACCGCTCGCCGAACTGGCTCGTGACTACGAAACAAAAAGTGGCAATACCGTTCGCATCACTGTTGGGTCCAGTGGCGCACTGTTTGCCCAAATCGTGCATGGCGCGCCATTCGATGTGTTTTTGTCTGCTGATGCAAAGCGCCCCGATGCGCTGGTAGAGCAGGGCCTGGCTCACACTAAAGACGCCCTGATTTACGCACAAGGCAGACTGGCTGTAGCAGGCGCAAATGAAAACGGCCTGAACGCATTACGCGACGCAACTGACGCAACCCGTATCGCCATCGCCGATCCAAGACTCGCGCCATACGGTAGCGCGGCACAACAGGCGTTAACGGCAATGGGGCTATGGTCGCAACTGTCTGCGAATCTGATACGCGGCAGCAATATTCAACAAACTCTGCAATTCTGGCAAACCGGCAACGTTCAGTTAGCGATAGTGGCGGCGTCTCAATGCATTGGCTACCAGCTCAATTGCACGTTGATTGATGCGGGCATACACCAGCCGATTATTCAGAAATTGGTGGTAGTGAGTCGGTCAGCGCAGGTCTCCGCCGCCCGAGAGTTTGCCGGCTTTATGGTGTCTGATGACGTCCAGCAACAGTTAACGGCGTTAGGATATTTACCGCTAGCTGCCAGTGCAGGTAAGTCATAATGGATATTCAGGCATTGTGGCTAACTGCCAGACTGGCGCTGGTGTCAACGCTTATCCTAATGGTCATTGCAGTGCCGCTGGCATGGGGATTAAGTCGCTGGCAGGGCGCGGGTAAAGCGCTGGTGCAAGCTGTCATTGCGTTGCCATTGGTGTTACCGCCTACCGTACTGGGCTTTTACTTGCTTATCGCGTTTTCGCCAAATAACGCGTTTGGGCAAACTTGGCAGGCGCTGTTTGGCACGCCGCTGGCCTTCACCTTTGAGGCGCTGGTAATAGGCTCCGTTCTCTATTCGTTGCCTTTTGCTGTGCAACCCCTTCATGCCGGGTTCTGCCAACTGCAACCGGCGTTGCTGGATACCGCCCGCATGCTCAAATTGCCGGGTGTTGCCCGCTGGCGCTACATCGTTTTGCCAGCTATTGCGCCTCATGCACTTATTGCAGCCGGCTTAAGTTTCGCGCATACCATCGGAGAATTCGGGGTTGTGCTGATGATTGGCGGTAATATTCCCGGTGAAACCCGCGTCGCCTCCATTGCGTTATTCGACCACGTTGAAGCACTGGACTACACGCAAGCGCATCAACTTGCTGCAGTGCTGCTGATTATCTCGCTAGCCATGTTGGCTATGTTGTATTGGCGGCAGGGTAAAGGAGGTATGCAATGGCGTGTCATGTAAGTTGTCAGCGCGGTGATTTTACGTTGTCAGCGCGTCTTACGCTGGGGCCTGACATTGACTGGCTCGGCGTTGTTGGGGCGTCTGGCGCTGGCAAAACGTCGTTGTTGCGATGTCTGGCCGGGCTCGAGTCTGCGGCGCAGGTTGAAGGTTTTGCTTCCTGGGCTCATCCGGCCGGGGATAATATTGTGTTGGTTTCAGCGCAAACACCGCTGTTTCCTGCTTTGAGTGTGGAGGAGAACCTGCAGGTCGTCGCCCGGTATAACGGTGTGACTGATGAGAGCTTTCAAAGCGTGGTTGATGATTGCGAATGCAGGCATTTGTTAGCCAAAGCCGTTACCGCGCTGTCGGGCGGAGAAACACAGCGTGTCGCGCTAGCCCGGGGCCTGCTGGCAAATCCTTCGGTATTATTGATGGATGAAAGCACCAGTGCCATGGACACAAAACTACGTGCGCGCGTTCTCCATAAGCTCAAACGCCGCACTCAGGGTCTCTGTAAGGTGATTTGGGTGAGCCATGACTGGCAGGATATAGCCCGGTACAGTGATGAAGTGGCGGTACTAAGACAGGGTAAAGTGACCATTCAGGACATGCCGGCAAACGCACTTTCACAGGCAGAGGCAAGTGAGCCAGTAAGTGCATTGCAAGGCTGTTTACTTCAAGGCCCGATAGTAGAGCATGAAGATGAATTTACTGTTTTTGCGGTAGGGGAAAACAAAGTGGTTACACGCGCGGTGGAGCCGGGGGAGAAAAACGCGAGTTTATTGGTGGATGCCCGTCAGGTTTTGGTGTCTCGAACCCCCCTGGCGCCTGCGCAAATAGGCTACGTTAACCGTTTGCCTGTGAAAGTTAAAAGCCTCGATACCGATTCCGAGACCGGTGTTCAGCGACTGACTCTGAATTGTGGCAACCAGACGCTTTTTGCGTTGCTTGAAGCCCCTGCCGCCCGACATCTTGCCATACAGTCAGGAGAAGCGGTATATGCGTATTTTGGCGCTGGCTCACTGCCTGAACCTGCGCGCGCTTAAATCACCCGCGAATAGCGTTGTTGGTGTAACTGACCTGCCAGGTAAGCGTCAAAACTCATGCTGATAATGCGAATTAACAACCGCGCTTTAGGCGCTACTTCGATGGCACTGCGTGACAAACCTACCAATCCATCCACAATAAACGGCGTCAGTTTGTCGAGTGATTCTGAAAAATAGTGGTGAAAGTCGATGTCCCATTTGGTTTCGATAGCATCGATGTCCAGATACAGATTACACATCAGCGCCATGATCACATCGCGGCGAATCATGTCGTCGCGACTCAGTTGCGTACCTTTCACTACAACAGAATTTTGCGAATCCAGTGCGGCGTAATAATCGTTAAGGGCCTTGGGATTTTGCCCGTACATGTCGTAAACCGCAGAAATGGATGAGACGCCCAATCCCAGCATATCCAGCTCGCCCCGGGTGGTATAGCCCTGGAAATTACGATGGAGCTTGCCTTGCTGTTGTGCTATAGCCAGTTCATCGGATTGTTTGGCAAAATGGTCCATACCAATGAGGGCATAACCCGCCTGTGTTAGGCTGGTCATCGCCAGCTTCATCAGCGCGAGTTTAGTTTCTGCACTGGGAAGCCAGGCATCTTTTATTTTGCGTTGCGCCGCAAAACGGTCAGGTAAATGCGCATAGCTGAACAGCGAAATACGCTCGGGATCCATGGCTTTAACGGCAGCCAGTGTCGTTTTAAAGCTCTGTTCAGTTTGGTGTGGCAGGCCATAAATCAGGTCCAGGTTGACTGACTCGAAGCCGGTTTTTCGCGCATGTGACACCAGCTCAGCGATATGAGATGTACTCTGCACCCGGTTGATGGCCTGTTGTACGTCGTAATTGATATCCTGCACACCAATACTCAGGCGCTTGTAGCCCAGATTTGCCAGTCCGGTCAGATAGACTTCATCGACATGGCGCGGATCAATTTCAATGCTGCACTCAGCATCGACCTTAAACGCAAAGGCTTGCTGTAACATTGTCATCAGTCGGGTGTGTTGTTCAATAGTGAAAAAGCTCGGTGAACCACCGCCTAAGTGTAATTGGCCTACTTTGTAGTGAGCGAATGCCTTCTGTCGCAAGGCGATCTCTTTGGCCAAATAGTCCAGATAACGGTCGGCTTTGTCGGCATGTCGGGTAACGATTTTATTGCAACCGCAGTAGTAGCAAAGCTGGTGACAAAAAGGAATGTGTACATACAGCGACAACGCGTTGGTCGGGCTGTCAGCCGCTGCTGTCAGTAAACTGGTATCGTTGACTTCCGTATTGAATTCCAATGCGGTGGGGTAGGAGGTATAGCGAGGACCATTTAAATTGTATTTGCGAAGCAGGGCAGGGTCAAAAAAGTCAGGCGTTGGCGTCATGGTTGGCTCGGATCTCATTACGGTAATGTCGTTGCAATGAGGCTAGCCTAACGGAATGGCCGAGATCTTCCTTGATCTCGTTCAATAAAATACAGGAATCCTTAAAATTGTGTGCGCACGGTAACGCCGAAGGTGCGTGGCATACCCGGATACGCCATGATTTTTCCGGTCTGTACCGGAACATCAAAACCATTTTTGGCGACGTATTCAGTGTCGAACAGGTTCTTACTCCACAGAATAAGCTGGCTTTGCCAGGCTGGGATTTCCCAAAACCAACTGGCGTTTACGATATCGAAGGCGTCGACGTGTTTGTATGGGTCATTGGTGTCATCAAGGAACAAATCCCCCGTGTACTGATAATCCAGTCGCAGGGTAGTGGGGTAACTGAACACGTCAGCATAATGCTCCACACCCAGGGTGTATCGGGTCTGCGGTTCAAAGCCTACCCGGTCACCAGCGCGAGAACAGAATGGGTTTGAAGGCTGTTGTCTACCCGGATCGTCGATGCCTGTATGCCAGGTATAAGCAACCCAGCAACTGCCGTTATCAAATTGATTAAAATGTGCCAGCGTGCGGGCAAAATTGAGCGTAACCTGTGTACTGGCGAGCGGTAGCCAGGTTAAGTCAACCTCCAGGCCTTTTGTCTCGATGGTGCCGGCATTTTGCAAATTAAATCCGGTGCCGGTAAAGGTAGTGGCCTGAAAATCGTCAATATCGGTGCGGTGAACCGCAAGGTTGATCCGCAAATCCTGCTCTGGAAAGTCTTGCTTTAATCCCAGTTCCAAGGCATTGGATTTTTCCGGGTTAAATACCGGGTTAAATCCTGGCGCAATGCGATCAGTGTTAATACCGCCGGATTTAAAGCCATTCGCCCAGGACGCATAGATTAGCTGATTAACTGCAGGTTGATAGCTTACTTTTACAGTGCCACTGACGTTGTTATACGACAATGATTCCTGCATGGGCGGACGAGGCAATACCGATGCCGTATTTAAAAAGTAGAATCCCCAGCCTGCCGCTTGAAACGGTGCGACTGCTGCCAGTGATGCGGAGTCGGGCAGGGAGCCTGAGCCTAGTGCTGCGCCAATGGCTGCGAGTGCCGGACCCGCTGCAAATGGATTGGGTATGTCAGCGGGATCCATCGACAAGCCATCAATGCCTGGCCCGGTTTCGGTGTATTCGCCGCGCAGAGATTTGTCTTCACGGGTAAATCGGATCCCCGTTGTCAGCGTCCATTCCTCAGCAAACTGCCAGTCTGATTGTGCGTAAAGTGCAATGCTGTCCTGGGTTTGATTGGCGGTATGATAAATATCCGTGCCGCCCGGCGTAGCTGCGGCAGCAGGGGCAATGAAGCCGCCCGACAACGCACTTAGCGTATTCAGGCCGTCAACCAGTGGCGTTAGTTCGCTGGCACTTGCCGCAAAGAAGGTAGGAAAGTCATCGCCAATATGATTGGTAAACGCCAGATCCAGTTTTTGGTGAAAAAAGAACGCACCAATAATTGCGTTGAAATCTGCCCGGCTATAGTGCAACTGCAATTCTTGCGAGACAGCCTGTTGATCAGCGTCATTGGTCGTGGATAACAAATCAGCGTCACTAAAATCCGTATCCGTATAGTCATAGCTATCGAACTGACGATAGGCACTGATTGAGACTAACGATAGGTTATCATTGAGTTGCCAGTCGATCTGGGCGGACAAGCCTTTGTCCTGCATGCGCGAACGCGGAGAGTCAGACAACGCTGTTTGGAAATTAAAATAGTGTTTACGGGTATATAGCGTTGCACCTAATAGCGGAGAGCCTAAAAGCGCATCGGTGCCTAATTTGCCGGGAATGGCGTTAGCCTGTGTATTGTCCTGCCAGGTCAGCGCCGCGCAGCAACGTTCATCCAGTTCTGCGTAATCGGCAATGAACCTGACTGATACATCGTCGTTCGGTGTGAACAGGGCCTGTAATCGAATACCTGAGCGGTCGCGGTTATTGAGTTCGGCGTCGGGGTGATTAACATCATCTACCCAACCATCGCGTTGTGAACTAAATCCGCTCACCCGAAATGCTAACACGTCTTCTTTAGCTGTAAATGAGCTGGCACCGCTTATATTCAGCATGTTGAAATTGCCAGCGCTTAATTGAAAGAACCCACTGTTGTCGAAGTCGGGGGCCTGTGTTTGCATAACGACAGCACCTGATGGCGTGTTTTTACCGAATAAGCTGCCTTGGGGGCCGCGGAGAATTTCAACGCTACTGATATCGACCAGGTCGTTGATCACTGAGTTTTGACGTGCGCGGTAAACACCGTCTACATAAAGGCCTACTGAAGATTCAAAACCAAAATTCTGAGAAGACGTACCAATGCCTCGAATAGCAAAAGCACTGTTTGTGGCACTCTGACTCTGGAATGCTGACAGCGTTGGAACAGTGCGTTCAATGTCAAAAATATCGAAGGCGGCCTTCTCTGCGAGCACATTTCCCGAAAGCGCAGTAACCGCGACGGGCACGTCCTGAAGGTTTTGGGGGCGTTTTTGCGCACTAACTTCAATGACTTCTAATTGTTGTTCGTTGTCTGCCAGAGCTTGTGCTGTCATTACAACTGACGCTAATGGCAGAGCGGCGACTAATTTACGCATCCGCACAGCAGAGGCATGCCGTTTTGTGATCATTGTGGGGTCCTGTAATTACTTCAGTACAACAAAGTAGGCGCAGTGTACCCCAATTAAATGACAATAGAAGTGTCGGGTGATGATAAAAGGGCGCTAAATGGAATAAGCGATGCAAAAAGCATTGCAGGCTTTATAAGCCTGCGCTATTGGGGGAGTATTAACGTAATTGCGTTAGTGCAGGTAAGTGCAGCGTGCGTGCTTCGACATTTGCATCGAAGTGGTTAACCTGCGAAGCCTGGCTGGTTTGAGCGCGAAGCAACAACTGTTTAACGGGTAGGCCATTGGCACTATGACGGGCTTTCTTAGTCATTTGCACCTGACTTTCTTTTGCGGTTTGCATTTCCGTACCGGAATGATCATCTGCGTTTACAAACGGCGCGACGACAATGAAGCTGGCAGCAGTTAAGTATTTCATCATGGTTTTCATATCAGACATCCCCAAATGTTCTGTATATTTATTAAACCCCATCCTGCATAGCAGGGGTATGTTGTGGATCATACATGCGTATTTTTTTTAATACGTTATTGTGGAAATGATGAAACAGCATACCTTTATAGCCGGCTTTTTCGCACCAAAAAGAAAAGGCGCACTAGGCGCCTTATCTGCAAGACGTCTCCGTCTTGCTACCATGTTGACTGGTGTCATGAACACATGGTTTCACGAAATTCTTATAAACGGTCAGTCAGGACCTGAGCAACAGCGTGGTCTTGCAAGCCATTTTCATTGATCCATGCTTGCAGAGTCTTGCCATCTTTTTCTGGTTCTTGCAGGTCACGGCTTGGCATTTTCTTAACCAGAAGCGTACCTACTTCAACCGCGTCGTTAGAGATAGCAGTGCGGATCAGGCTCTGACCGTTGCATGAAATACCTGTGTAGTAATCGTGAAGTTTCAGGCGGTAATCCGATTGAACTGAACGCATTTTTTTACGCAGTTCGCCTTTATCATCAGCACTTACGATAGTGCAGATGTTAGCCAGAGCTTCGTTTACGTCAGCTTGTGCAGTAGCAGATACACCCAGACCAGCAGTAACAATAAGAGCAGCAGTTTTAGCAAATTTCAACATGGTTAAATCCTCGTTAGATGTTTTTATGTACGTAGCAGTTCGTTTGTTTGTTAAGGCTATTAAAGCGTCTAAAATCGAATGAAAAAACAGCAAGCACCATACATGGGTATATTGGGTAATACGTTATGGAGTGAGTGCGCGGGGGCGTTGGTTTTGAATACTAGCCACGTTATTTGCTATAAATGTAATAGTATCAAACGCTTATGTGTTAATTGGTTGTAGTGCCTTTTGTTTGCTGAGAGTATCCAAAGATTTTTTTTTATACCTCACATAAATATTGAATTCGCGATATTTACTGTATTTTTCAAAAAAATACTATTGACCAGAGTTAATAAAGGTGACTTGTCTAAGAAAAAATGACTGAGAATTTGACGATTCCCTGATGCTCAACAATGCTTATTTTATTCAACTTTCTTCTATCACGTTGTTTGTTATGAATGTTGCCTATGAGCTTTGAACAATTACAGACCGCATTTGCGTTGTCTTCACGCCTTATTGAGTCCAAAACTTTTCACGATTTGAATGTAGCGCTGATTACGATTCTTAATGAAATAGACACTATCAATGACGTTTCATCATACGAGATATTGGGAAACCGAGCGGGGGCAGGGGCGGATGTTGAGCCTCTAATCAGAAAGTTTCCTTTATCGTTAGACGAAAACTTTACCGATGAATATCACGCTGTGGTGAGATATGTGTATAAAGAAGGAACCAGTGGCGTCGGTAAACACGTAATCGGGGACCAGGCGTTTATCAGTATTTACGTTAATAAAGACGAACCACCAGAGAAGTTGGTATTGATCCAGGGCGCAGTGTCGGATTACCACTATGAAATTGTTAAAGGCCTGGCCAGTATTTACGAGCACCAAATCAACCTGTTTGACGTTAAAGAAAGGGATCTGCTGACCAAGTTGCACAACCGTCAGACATTTGTCACGACACTGGAACAGGTCTTAAACTTCTATCGAGGGATAACACCCACCGGAAAAGGCTCTTACATGGCCATTCTGGACATTGATCACTTCAAGCAGGTCAACGACAAATTTGGTCACATGCAAGGCGACGAAGTGCTTATACACTTTGCCAATTTAATGCGTAAAGCTTTTCGGCATGCTGATTTTTTGTTTCGCTATGGCGGAGAAGAATTTGTGGTTATTATTAACCAGACCGATGAAACAGCGGCACTCGCGTTACTGGATAGCTTTCGTTTAAGCGTAAAACAGTTTAGTTTTCCCTCAGGTCACATAACGGTGAGTATTGGCGTTACTGAAGTCAATTCGTATACACCCATCCCCACAATGATAGAAATAGCAGATGAAGCATTGTACCTGGCAAAACACAACGGCCGGGATCGCATTGAAGTACTGAATAGAAGCACCAAAAGCGTGGTCGACAACGATATAGAGTTTTTTTGAGCAGGCTTTGGTGGTTAGGCAGAGAACTAAAATCTAGCAGAAAAAATAAAGGCGCCTTTCGGCGCCTTTTAATGCAGGGGACTGCTAACCTCCCTGCAACCATGTTGAAATGGTGACATGGTTATCATGCATTTTGTACAGTCGTTTACAGACGACTCTCTAAAACCGAAGCAATTGCGTTACTTTGGTGACCGTTTTCATTGATCCAAGCTTGCAGCGTTTTGCCGTCTTTTTCAGGCATTTGTAGCTCTTTACTTGGCATCTTCTTCACTAGCAAGGTGCCAACCTCGACTGCGTTGTTTTCAATTGCAGTGCGGATCAGACTCTGGCCATTACACGAAATACCTGAGTAGTAGTCGTGTAGCTTCAAACGGTAATCTGATTGAACAGAGCGCATCTTCTTACGCAGTTCGCCTTTGTCGTCGGCAGAAACGATATTACAGATATTAGCCAGTGCTTCTTCAACATTCGCGTGTGCCGTACCGGAAAACGCCAAAGTGGCTGTAGCAATAACTAAAGAAGTCTTAACGATTTTCAACATGGTCAGCTCCTAATTACTAAGCAGTATTAATGGTTTAAGTCAGTTTTGTTGTTTTGTTTTGTTGAGTGAATTAAACATCGGAAACGGCAATGGATAAATGGTATATGACATACTTAGGTATGTTATTGAATACTAAATAGGTAAGGTTTTCTTTATGTTTGATGTGAAAAAAGTTATTTAAAACAATTGCTTACTATTATGCCACTACAGCTTTCGCTGTCTGTCAGTTTGTTGATTTATCGGTGATTTACCTGGTTTTCAGAAAGAAATAAATTTTTATGTTTATGATTTATATTGATTTTTGTATTTTTTGACGCTTAAAAAGAGAAGCCTGTTAGGGGAAAGGACGATTATAACAGGCTATACATATAGGCTTTATTAAGCTGCTTCCGAGTTTGGCGGGGCAGCTTGAAATGATTCCGCGGCCTTAAATAACTGTTCGCGTACCCATTTGTGTGCCGGGTCGTCGGTTGCACTCATATGCCAATAAATATAATAACTGGTCGGCTGCATTGTGAACGGCAGTTCAGCAACAGCCAAATCGTAATGTTTGGCCAGATGATAGGGAAGACACGCAATCAGGTTGGTTTTAACTAATACACTGGGTACCGTTAAAAAATGATGGCTTTGCATCGCCACACGACGTTGATGACCTAATTTAGCCAGTTCAATATCAATAGCGCAATCCAGATCTTTACGAGGAGCAATTTTGATATGACCATAGTCTAAAAACGTATCCAGGGTTAACGCTGTCGAAAAAGCTGGGTGTTCAGGCCTGGCTACTGCAACCAAACGGTCCTCGGCAATTTTCCGTTTTTGTAGATAGGGGTCGGTAATGGTGGCGCTGTCTGCGTAGAAATCGAGTTGACCACTGGCCATTGCATTAGTGACATCGACGCGTGCGATATCATAGTTTGATATGGCGATATGTGGCGCCTGGGCTTCAATTCTTGCAATAAGCCTGGGCAATATACTGGCTTCTATAAGGTCCCGACAGGCGAATTGAAACGTTTTTTCCGCAATGGAGGGATCAAAATCATGGCTGTGTTGCACACTTTTTCGCAATAGCTCCAAAGCCTGACGTGCGGGGCCGATAATGTTTTGAGCAACTGGCGTAGGTGTCATTGTATGGCCAGTGCGTACAAACAGTGGGTCATTGAGTAGTTCCCGTAAACGCGACAGTGAATTACTCACAGCAGGCTGAGTGATACAAAGAATATCAGCTGCTTTCGTTAAATTACCCGCTGTGTAAATGGCATCAAACACGGCGAAGAGATTTAAATCAATTCTGTTCAGATTCATAATAAGGGCGCCTTAATTCGCGAACGCCCTTAATGTATCAGTAATATTAATATTTAATCAATTTTTTCATTAGTTTTACGTATCATCCGACCAGTTGGTCTGGGTTATTATCAGCGGTTTTGTCCGAATACTGGCTCAGGTTATTGTCCTTAATGACTTGTCCCAGAGTTTCTCCCCCCTTAGCGCCAAAATCTAGTGTACGGATAGGGAATGGGATCAGGATATCTGCTTCATTCAGTGCTTTTTGTATTGTTACAACCGCTTTATGCCTTGCAATCATAAAGCCGGGTTCACCGGGATAGTCAATCCAGAACCAGACGAGTAGGTTGACGCTGCTGTCACCAAAAGACGCTGCAAACACGCCGGTTTCGTCTTTATCTACAACAAAGTCCAATTGATTAATCGCATCGGTGATAACACTGGCGGCCTGCTCCGGATCGTCGGCGTAGGAAATCCCCACAGGAACTTCGAGACGTCGCTTACCGTTGACGCTGTAATTAGTGAGGATGTTCCTGAACAGGATTTTATTGGGAATAATTTCGCGTTGACCGAAAAATGTCATCACGTGTGTGTTACGCAGGTTAATTGCCTCGACAGTACCAAACACACCTTCCGCTTTAATCACGTCGCCAATTTGGAAGGGTTTTCTTACCCCCATAGCAATACCCGCAATGAAGTTCTCTGTAATGTCCTGGAACGCAAAGCCGATGGCGAGGCCAACAATACCGGCACCTGCCAATAACGATGTAACTGTGCCGCGGAGGCCAATAAAGTCCAGCGCAATGAATATACCTGCCGTTGCAATAGCAACACGAATAATCGAAGTCAGTAAGCTAACAATTTGCTGAGAATCAAACGTTCTTCGAAGAACGCGTTGGCTGAGCTTACCGATTACCTTTGCGACAACGCCAAATGCTATTGCAATCACAATGGCGACGGCCAGGTTGGGTAAGTGCTTAATGCCCGTTTCCATCCAGACTTGCAGTTTTTCGTTTATCAGTTGCCAGAAGGTTTCAATGCCGGGGAATTCCATTAACATTTGCCTCTTATAAAACGTTTTTGCATTACCGTATATCAGTAAGTTTCAGCAAGCTTTGTTCCATTCCCCGAACCCCCTTTAAATAGCGGCCGCTGCCGGGTATTTGATGAAGAGGCCTGGCATTGAAATAAAACCATCTTACAAAATGATGTAATAATTACAGACATCGCAATGAGTGCTTGCGATGCAACGACACCTTTACAGGTTGTTGGTGAATAGATTGCGTTCTGTTCTTTTTTCTTGGTGCTTTATTCAGTAACGTGAAAGCACTAAGCCAACATATAAGAAGAGGGGATAAAAATGGCAACAAAGTTAACGAGCGAACAAATACAGGAACACCTGAGTGCGCTAAACGAAGGTCTGGAAGAGCAACAACAGTGGCAGTTAGCAGGTGATAAGATTACCAAAACGTTCAAGTTTAAAGGGTTTATCGGTGCCTTTGGATGGATGACGCAAGTTGCCATTTGGGCAGAAAAACTAAAACACCATCCAGAGTGGTTTAATGTGTATAACACTGTTGAGGTTGCTTTGACGACTCACGATGCCGACGGGCTCAGTGAGTTAGATTTCAAACTGGCGCAAAAGATGAACCTATACGCTAAAGCGTAATGGTGTTAAGCCTAGGCTGTGTGCTTTATAAGCGGAATGCTGGGTATTTAACCGGTTGGTCAAAAATTTGAAACAATTCACCAAACACCCCTTGCTAACCGTTAATCCCTATGTATAATACGCACCACTTGAACGGCACCGCTAATAAGCCAAGTCGATTCAACCCAGTTCAGACGCGGGATGGAGCAGTCTGGTAGCTCGTCGGGCTCATAACCCGAAGGTCGTAGGTTCAAATCCTGCTCCCGCAACCAAATCTCAGTTTTTGCATTGCAATGCAATATGCTGACACCAGAATAAACGCAAGTGAGCGTCACAGAACAACACGAAGAATCGTGGACAGTTTCGGACGCGGGATGGAGCAGTCTGGTAGCTCGTCGGGCTCATAACCCGAAGGTCGTAGGTTCAAATCCTGCTCCCGCAACCACATTCAAAGCCCCGATAGATATCGGGGCTTTTTTGTTTGTGGCCTTTTTAATTCTGAATACACAGAAATACTTTTCTGCCATCGTAACGAGTGGACTTATGTTTCAGATTGCATGCTCCAAACTCACTGACGAAATACTTCATCACACTTGCTGCCAGCATAGTTAACAAGCCCTGAGGATCTCACGAACATCCCCAAAACTCTTAGTGCGTGAAAGCCAATATCGTCGTTTTCAGCCGTTAGCGTAGGCGCGCGCAAGGATGAAGTTTGCACGTTGTTTCGCAAACTGTCAGGCAGCTAAGAGACTGGCGTTGTCGTTTCTTTCGACCATTCTTTTTCTATTACGGGCTGTGGTCTGGACTGAATACTAAAGGCATATTGTCCATTTATCAGCGAGGCTTCCACATTGACACTTTGGTTCCTGAAGCTAAGTTCAAGTTCCAGGTTACTGTTGGATAAACTGACATACAGTAAGCAGATTGACAGAATTAGTAATAACGCTTTCATGTTTAGCTCCTTGAAAATACCATCTTATTCTGATGGTTTTTTATTTGTTCTTGTTTGCTTATCTACCAAATAAACAGACAAATCGTTCACCGTAAGCGTCATCTGTATGCGCCAAATTACGGCAAAGTGATGAAGCCTTCCCTGGATCTCAACTCAATTTGTCGTACATTTATCAGAATGTATTTGACTTTAGTAGTAGACGCGTGCACGCTGCTAAATAATTGCAAGTAAACGATTTATAATTGTTTATAATTTAAGGCCGCATCGTCGTTTCCTCAGGATGGGGGGCGAAATGGTCACCAGTAGTATATAAGGTATGCGGTAAATGAATGACATCCTGGCCCTGTTTCAGATTCCAGAGACTTCTTTATTATTGACCGGCGAGTACGAGTTTTATCTCGTACTGGTATCGGTAGGTATTGCTGTATTTGCGTCTTTCATGGGCTTTCAGGTCGCGACCCAGGCAAGAACGGCGCAATCGAATTTTGCCAAGCGTTCACTGTTAATGGTGGGCGCTATTGCCCAAGGTGTCGGCATTTGGTCTATGCACTTTGTGGGTATGTTAGCTTTCGAACTGTGTACGGAAGTTAACTATGACTGGCACATAACACTGGTTTCGATGCTGCCTGGTGTGGGTGCCGCCTGGGTTGCCTTACGATTCTTAATTACAAACACAATTTCCCCTCTGCATATTGTACTTGGCGGTGTATTGGTCGGTGCCGGTATAGGCGCAATGCATTATATAGGCATGGCAGCGATGCAAATGGCGCCGCTGCTAAAGTATGACCTGCATATCTTCCTGCTATCTATTGTCGTTGCTGTGTTACTGGCTATGCTGTCACTTTGGGTGCGTACCGGCATTAACAGTATTATTAAGGCGCGCTTATCCAATACTAAAATCAACGTGATGGCTGGCTTTGTGATGGGGCTGGCGATATCAGGCATGCACTACACAGGCATGGCTGCAGCGCGCTTTGTGACACCGCCAGGCGTAGAGCTCATAGCACAAGATACGGAAGTCTCTGTGTTAATGGCAGCGGTTGTCACTTTTATTGCATCGATGGTCATTGCACTGGTGCTGGGTATAAGCTTATTAGTGAAATACAAAGAAATCACTAAAGTCGCGAATGCAAATGAAAAGCGCCTTACGGGCCTTATGGATAGTGCGGTTGAAGGGGTCATTACGATCAACTCAGAAGGGATTGTACTGTCAGCGAATCCATCTGTTACCCGGATATTAGGTTGGACTAAATCGCAGTTAGTAGGTTTCCCGGTAGTTAATATCGTGCCTGAAAACAGACGCCATTTGTACAATGATGCGTTCTTTAATAATGCGCAGGAACCCAGCGACGAAAAGCTAATCGGCAATAGCCGGGATGTAATGGCTCTGGATGTAAATCTTCACCCTGTGCCGGTGCGGATCAGCGTGTCACACACACAAATAGACGACGAACCGTTTTTTATCCTCTTTATTGCCGATATTCGCGAACGCTTAGCCATGGAAAAGGCCGTTAAGGAGAATGAAGAAAAATTCCGCTCGCTGATTGCCAATATTCCCGGTATCGCTTATCGCTGCCTGAACGACACAACCTGGCCAATGGTGTTTATTAGCGAGGCCGTTGAGCGTATTACTGGCTACACGGCTCAGGACTTTTTACTTCCTGCGCCTCGCATCAGCTTTACGGAATTGTTCCATCCCGATGATCTGTCGATTATTGAGGAAGCCATAGCCGACCAGCAGGAATATGCTATGGAATATCGCATTATCGCTAAAAGCGGTGATATTCGTTGGGTAAGGGAGCATGGTCGATTTATCCGCAATGAAGCGAATGAAATTCTGTGGTTAGACGGTTTCATTATGGATATCACTGACCGCCGTAATATGGAAAATGAGTTACTTATAGCCAAAGATGCCGCCGAACAAGCCGCAGCATCCAGAGCCGCGTTCCTGGCGAATATGAGCCATGAAATTCGGACCCCGATGAATGCGGTTATTGGCTTCAGTGATATTTTATTGGATACCCCGCTGAATACTGAGCAACACAAGCACCTGTCTACGATTAACCGGTCGGCGCGCTCTTTATTGCATCTATTAAATGATATTCTGGACAGTGCCAAGCTCGACAAAGGTAAACTTGAGCTTGAATACACCGATTTTATGTTGAGCGAAGAAATCGACACGGTGATTTCTACTTTCTGGCTTGAGGCAAAACGCAAAGGGCTTGATTTGCGTGTAGACCTGTCTGGGAAATTGGCTAAAGCCTATAATGGTGCTCCGGAACGAGTACGTCAGGTACTGAGTAACCTCGTGGGTAACGCGGTGAAATTTACTGAGCAAGGCTGCGTGTCCCTGACAGTGCAACCTGTGCAGAACGGCGACGTACAATTCATTATTGCAGACACGGGCATTGGTATGTCTGAAGAGCAGGTGAACAAGGTCTTTGATGCGTTTGCGCAAGCAGATGCCTCAATGTCCCGAAAGTTTGGTGGCACAGGCCTGGGCACGACGATCAGCAAACAGCTTGTCGAGCTAATGGGTGGTACGATTGAAGTACACAGTGAAAAGAACGTAGGTACGCGTTTTGTTTTCACTTTACCACTTAGTCCAGTGGTGTCAGCGCAGCAGGTGAAACGACTGCAGGCGATGTCATTGCCGCAACTCGATGTGCTGATAGTCGACGATATTGAACAAAATATTGATTTGTTGAAGTTATTGCTGGAGCGGGCCGGACATACAGTTACAGTGGCTCAGGATGGTGAACAAGCACTGGCACGCATGGAAGCGCACAGTTTCGATGTGGTGTTAATGGACCTGCAAATGCCCGTATTGGATGGTTTGACTGCTGCTACCCGACGCAGGGAATTCGAGCGTGAGCACGGTTTAAAGGCCACGCCCATTATCGCACTGACTGCGAGTGTGCTGGCACAGGATAAAAAGTCAGCCTCTGATGCCGGCATGGAAGGCTTTGCCAACAAACCTATTGATTTCCCGGTACTGTGTAATGAAATCGCCCGCGTGTTAGGTATTCAGGGAACGGCACTGGCTGCTCGACCAGAACCTACAGATACCGCTTTAATTGACTGGTCTAGGGGCGAAAGTCTGTGGGGAAGTCAGTTAAAGCTCATTCAGGAGATCAAACGCTTCCTTACTGATTTTGACAATGAAAAAGCGCAGTTTGCATCTTTAATCCAATCCAGGGATTTCATTAGCTTGAAATCACTTGCTCACCGCTTTAAGGGCGTTGCCGGGAATTTGGGGTTAATTCAGTTTATGGTAACGTGCAAAGCGTTGGAATATGCAAGCGAGGATGACACTGATCTGGAAATCGTACTTGAGCGTTTACTGAGTATTGCCGATGAGGTGGCGTCTCATGTCATGCAGGAACAGGAAAGCGCTGCTGAACAAGCCGCTCAAGTTGATATAAGTCAGTTGAAGACGATTCTGGAAAGTCTGCTGGATGGCGTGAAGTACAACCGTGTTGATGAACACGAACTCAATGAACTTGCTGTCTTTACGCAAAGTCAGTTTGCCAGTGAAATTCAGGCTATACTGGACGCTATAGATGATTTTGAGTTTGAGCAGGCAATAGAACATCTAAGCCAACTTATTGAACGATTAAACGGATAGTCACTATGCAAAAAACGGCTGCTAAGCCTACGCTGCTTTTGGTAGACGATGAGCCCGCCAACTTACGGGTGTTAAAACATGTGCTGGGTGACAAGTACAGCCTGGTTTACGCAAAAAATGGTACAGAGGCATTGCGAGTAGCGCAAAGTCAGCTTCCCGACTTGATCCTTCTCGACATCATGATGCCCGGAATGACGGGTTTCGAGGTCTGTAAAGCGTTGAAGCAGGAGCTTATAACCCGGTCAATTCCCGTTATTTTTGTTACTGCATTGAGTGACGAACAAGATGAAGCCGAAGGCTTCGCGGTGGGCGGCGTAGACTACATCACCAAACCCATTTCACCGGCTGTGGTATTGGCGCGGGTTAATACGCATTTATCACTGGTACAGGCTGATGAACTTAAGCGTACCCGCTTACAGGTCGTCCAGCGTTTAGGGCGGGCTTCCGAGTACAAAGATAACGAAACCGGTATGCACGTATTGCGAATGAGTCACTATTCGAAAGTACTGGCTTTGGCTTATGGCTTTTCTGAACAGCAGGCAGAAACCTTATTACACGCAGCCCCTATGCATGACATTGGCAAGATAGGGATTCCCGACCACATTATGCTCAAGCCGGGTAAACTGACCGACGAAGAGTTTGAGGTGATGAAAACACACCCACAAATCGGTGCGGAAATCCTCGGCGAAGCGGATTCAGATTTATTGCGAATAGCAAAATCTGTTGCTTTAACGCATCACGAAAAGTGGAACGGTAAGGGCTACCCGAATGGGTTAAAAGGCGAAGAAATCCCCATTGAGGGGAGAATTGTAGCCATTGCTGATGTATTCGATGCGCTAACCAGTAAGCGTCCCTATAAGGAAGCCTGGAGCGTAGAGAAAACCATGGACCTGATGAAACGCGAGGCAGGTGAGCACTTCGAACCCAAACTGGTAGAGTTGCTTGAAGCCAATCTGGGAGCCATCCTTGAAATTAAAGAGCGCTGGAAGGAAGATTAATTTTTTATGACATCGCAGCAGTGGCTTATTCAATATGGTGCATGTATATAACAGACACAGTGCAATATATATTCAGCTTAAGCCAGTATGCCGGTTGCTATGTTGCCTCACAGGCAGTATAATGCGTCGCAGAAATAAGCGTTTCGCCTCGGATGTTACCGGGATGTGGAAGCTTCCAGTTACACAGCACAGTAATTTGCGCTGGTAACTTTGCCTGATGCAGGCAAAATGGGACCGAATTATTCAAGCAAGAAGCCCCGATTATCGGGGCTTTTTGTTACTGCGGTTCCAAGCACAACGCGATATCTGTAAAAGGTATCAGGACATTGGGCGTAACGCCCTTTTTTCGTTTTTGGAGGTTAGGATTGTCAAAGCTAGAACAGCGACTAACGGAGATGTTAACTCCGGCTGTAGAAGCACTGGGATTTGAGTTACTGGGCGTTGAATTTGTACGCGCGGGCAAACACTCGATCCTGCGGGTATACATTGATCACGAAAATGGCATAAACGTTGACGACTGCGCGGATGTGAGTTTTCAGGTCAGTGCAATACTCGACGTTGAGGATCCAATTAACACTGAGTACAACTTAGAAGTTTCATCACCGGGCATGGATAGGCCGCTGTTCACTGAACAGCATTATGCGAAAGTGGTGGGCGAAATCGTCGCTGTCAAAATGGCCTTGCCTTTGGATAACCGACGCAATTTTAAAGGGAAATTACTGGCGTGCGAAAATGCAACGCTAACAATCGAGATCGACGGAGAACAATTTGCGTTACCCGTTGCCGGGATTGAAAAAGGTAATTTGGTTCCAACATTCGAATAATAACGAAATGAGACCTGCTTCCCAGTCGGGAATGCAACCAGTGAGGCAAAGATGAATAAAGAAATTTTGTTAGTGGCTGAAGCCGTTTCTAATGAAAAACAAGTGCCTAGAGAGAAGATTTTCGAGGCCTTAGAATATGCCATTGCAAGCGCCACGAAAAAGAAAAATGAAGGCGAAATCGAAGTGCGTGTCAGCATTCATCGCGACACCGGTGACTTTGACACGTTCCGCCGCTGGCAGGTCATTCCTGACGACCAGCCGCAGGAAAACCCTTTCGCTGAAATGACACTGTCTGCTGCTCAAATCGATGAGCCTGATATTCAGGTTGGCGATTTTGTAGAAGAACAGATTGAATCCATTGCGTTTGACCGTATTACCACGCAAACCGCCAAGCAAGTGATCGTACAAAAAGTACGTGAAGCTGAGCGCGCGCAAATGATTGCGGAATACGAAGACAAAGTGGGTGAGCTGGTAACGGGTACCGTTAAGAAAGTAAACCGCGACAATATCATTGTTGATCTGGGTAACAACGCAGAAGGCGTGATTTACCGCGACGACATGTTACCGCGCGAAACATTCCGTCCAGGCGACCGGGTGCGCGGCTTACTTTATGTAATTCGTCCGGAAGCCCGCGGTGCGCAATTGTTTGTGAGCCGTACGCATCCAGAGATGCTGGTCGAACTGTTCCGTCTGGAAGTACCGGAAATCGCAGAAGAGACACTGGAAATTAAATCAGCAGCCCGTGACCCGGGTTCTCGCGCCAAGATTGCCGTTAAAACAAACGACAAACGCCTTGACCCGGTAGGGGCTTGCGTAGGTATGCGTGGTTCTCGCGTACAGGCTGTATCCGGTGAATTGGGCGGTGAGCGTGTTGATATCGTACTGTGGGATGAAAACCCTGCACAATTCGTGATTAACGCGATGGCGCCTGCCGAAGTGGCATCAATCGTTGTAGACGAAGACAGCCACACTATGGACGTTGCGGTTGAAGCCGACAACCTGGCGCAAGCTATTGGCCGGAGTGGCCAGAACGTACGGTTGGCCAGTCAGCTGACCGGTTGGGAACTTAACGTAATGACCGTTGAGGACCTCAATAAGAAGCACGAAGAAGAAAACGCCAAGGTACTTGGCACATTTGTGGAAGGTTTGGACATCGACGAAGAATTCGCGTCAGTGCTGGTAGACGAAGGTTTCACCACACTGGAAGAAGTTGCTTACGTGCCGGTTAGCGAGCTGTTAGCAATCGAAGGACTGGACGAAGACACTGTAGAAGAGCTGCGTAACCGCGCTCGTGCCGCACTGACCACAAAAGCACTTGCCAACGAAGAATCACTGGAAGGGTCTGAGCCAACTGAAGAGTTGCTGAACCTGGAAGGTATGGAAAGACACGTTGCATTTGTGCTGGCAAGTAAAGGTATTACAGACCTGGAAGCTCTGGCAGAGCAGGGTACTGATGATATCTGTGAATTAGAAGGACTGGACGAAGAGAAAGCGGGTGAGTTGATCATGGCCGCACGAAACAAAGTCTGGTTCAACGAAGAGTAAGGTCGACAAGGGGAAAAACGCGTAATGGCAGATGTATCCATTGAAAAACTCGCCAGTGATATCGGGACAAGCGTTGACCGGTTAGTCAGTCAGTTTAGCGATGCTGGCATTAAAAAAGCAGCCGGCGATAGCGTAACTGAAGATGAAAAGCGCAAACTGTTAGATCATCTCAGTAAGCAACATGGTGGTGCCGGTTCTGGTGAGCCGACTCGCATGACACTAAAACGCAAGACTACCAGCACGTTAAGCGTGGGTAAGTCTAAAGAGGTGAAAGTAGAAGTACGTAAAAAGCGTACCTACGTGAAACGTACCGACGTTGAAGAGCAACGTTTGGCGGAAGAAGAAGCGAAACGCAAGGAAGAGGAAGCGCGTCTGAAGCGTGAAGCAGAAGAGCGTGCAGCTGAAGAAGCGCGCAAAGCCGCTGAAGAAAAAGCGCGTAAAGCAGAAGAAGCTCGCAAAGCCGCCGAAGAAGAAAAAGCGCGCCGTGCTGAAAAAGCGAAGCAAGAAGCTGCTGCGCGTGCTGAAGCTGACTCTGAACTGACGGAAGAAGAAAAGCAGGAGCAGGAAGCTGCTCGTCAGGAAGAAGAACGTCTGCGTAAGCAACAGGAAGAAGAAGCACAGCGCAAGCTTGAAGAAGACGCTAAGAAAGCGGCTGAAGAAGCGCGCAAACTGGCTGAAGAGAACGAGCGTCGCTGGAAAGAAGAAGAAGAGCGTCGTAAGAAAGAAGAAGCGGAAGAGGTGCACATGCACTCTAACCGTTACGCTCAGGAAGCCGAAGACGAAGAAGATATGCAGGTAGAGCGTTCTTCACGTCGTCGTAAGAAGCCGAAGAAGAATGCAAGTGAGAGCCTGAAGCAAGGCTTTAATAAGCCTGCTGCACCGGTTGAGCGCGTCGTTAAGCTGGGCGAAACCATCACGGTAGGTGAGCTGGCAAGTCGCCTTGCAATCAAGGTGCAGGAAGTCATTAAAGCCATGATGAAAATGGGTGAAATGGCAACCATTAACCAGGTATTGGACCAAGACACAGCCGTTCTGGTTGTTGAAGAAATGGGCCACAAATACGAACTGGTTAACGATAACGCCCTTGAAGATGAATTGCTGGCAGGCTCAGGTGCAGGTGAGAAATCTACCCGCGCACCGGTTGTTACCATCATGGGTCACGTTGACCACGGTAAAACCTCACTGCTTGATTATATTCGTCGTGCCAAAGTGGCAGCAGGCGAAGCGGGTGGCATTACCCAGCACATTGGTGCTTACAGTGTAGAAACAGATTTAGGTAAAATTACCTTCCTGGATACACCTGGACACGCCGCGTTTACCGCAATGCGTGCACGTGGTGCAACAGCGACTGATATCGTAGTTCTGGTTGTTGCCGCTGACGATGGTGTTATGCCGCAAACTAAAGAAGCGGTACAACACAGCCGCGCAGCAGGTGTACCGCTGATTATCGCTGTGAACAAGATGGATAAAGAAACCGCTGATCCGGATCGCGTTAAAACTGAGTTGTCTCAGTTAGAAGTTATCTCGGAAGAGTGGGGTGGTGAGCACCAGTTCGTTAACGTATCGGCGAAAACCGGTATGGGTGTTGACGAGCTGCTGGAAGCCATTTCTTTACAAGCTGAAGTACTTGACCTGAAGGCAACTCCAACAGGTCCGGGTCGCGGTATTGTTATCGAATCACGTCTGGATAAAGGCCGTGGTCCAATCGCTTCTGTCCTGGTTCAGGAAGGTGAAGTGAAAGCGGGTGATATCTTACTGTGTGGCGAAGAGTACGGCCGTGTTCGTGCGATGCGCGACGAAAACGGTAATGACGTTAAGCTGGCTGGCCCATCTACTCCGGTAGAGATTTTAGGTCTGTCTGGTGTACCTGTAGCCGGTGAAGATGCGCTGGTTGTACAAGACGAACGTAAAGCACGTGAAGTTGCTGGTAAGCGTCATCAGAAGAAGCGTGAGCTGAAACTGGCGCGTCAGCAGAAAGCGAAACTGGAAAACATGTTTGCGAACATGGAAGCCGGTGACGTAAGTGAACTGAACGTCGTATTGAAAGCGGATGTACAGGGTTCTGTTGAAGCCATTTCTGAATCACTGATTAAACTGTCTACCAGCGAAGTGAAAGTGAACATCGTAGGTAGTGGTGTAGGTGGTATCACTGAAACTGATGCAAGCTTAGCGGCTGCATCAAGCGCTATCGTTGTGGGCTTTAACGTCCGTGCCGATGCAACTGCGCGTAAAGTGATTGAAGCTGAAGAAATTGATCTGCGTTACTACAGCGTTATCTATGACCTGATTGACGAAGTGAAAGCGGCCATGAGCGGTATGCTTGCACCAGAGTTCAAACAGGAAATCATTGGTCTTGCTGAAGTACGTGACGTGTTCAAGTCACCTAAACTGGGTGCCATTGCAGGTTGTATGGTTACCGAGGGTATTGTTAAACGCAGTAACCCAATTCGTGTACTACGTGAAAACGTGGTTATTTACGAAGGTGAACTTGAATCACTGCGCCGTTTCAAAGACGACGTACAGGAAGTACGTAACGGTATGGAATGTGGTATCGGCGTTAAGAATTACAACGATGTTAAAGTCGGTGACCAGATTGAGGTCTTCGAGATCATCGAGGTTCAACGTCAGATTTAACCAACAGGTTAAACGAAAAGTTAACGGCGGGGGCTATGATGCCCCCGCTTTTGTCTGTGAATTTCGGGCGATGCGACGCGTGGCCTGATAGTAATTAGGAGAGTAACCATGGCTCGGGAATTTTCTCGAACTGACAGGGTTGCCCAGCAAATCCACAAAGAAGTGGCCAGTTTGCTGCAAAACGAATACAAGCACCGTATTGGCAACATGCCGTTTATCACGGTTTCCGGTGTTGAAGTGTCTCGGGACTTGGCGCACGCCAAAGTCTTTATTACGTTTTACGAGAACGATGAGGAAGTGGTGAAAAGCCACATGAAGCTGCTTATCGAGAATATTGCGTTCTTACGTGGCTTACTGGCCAAGCGTATTCGCATGCGTTCAGTTCCTCATCTGCACTTCTTTGAAGATAAGTCGATCACCGAAGGGATGCGTATCTCAAATCTGGTCAGTGAAACCATTGCGCGTGACAAAGCGCGTCAAACTAACACTGACGAAGACCAGGACGATCAGCAGGACTAAGCAATATGGCCAGAAAACGCAAAGGCCGTGCAGTTAACGGCATTGTGTTGCTCGACAAACCGTTAGGCGGCTCATCGAATCAGTTGTTGCAAAAGGTCCGTTGGTTGTTTCAGGCGCAGAAAGCGGGGCATACCGGGGCACTTGATCCACTGGCAACCGGCATGCTGCCAATCTGTTTGGGAGAGGCGACTAAGTTTTCTCAGTATTTACTGGATGCCGACAAAGAGTACGAAGTCACCGCTAAACTGGGTATCCGCACGACGACGTCTGATGCCGATGGTGAGGTCGTGGAAGAGCGTCCGGTAACGGTAAGCGAGGACGAGGTTCGTGAGGCTTGCGAGTCCTTTATTGGCCACAGCAAGCAGATTCCCTCGATGTTCTCGGCATTGAAATACCAGGGTAAGCCGCTTTATACCTACGCCAGACAAGGTATTGAAGTACCGCGGGAAGCCCGGGACATCACTATTTTTGCTCTGACGATCAATCGTATTGCGTTGCCTGAAGTAGATATGACCGTACATTGCAGCAAAGGGACTTACATTCGTTCACTCGTTGATGACATTGGTCAACAGCTGGGCTGCGGCGCCTATGTAACCCGCTTGCACAGAACCAAAGTCGCCGATTACCCTACTGACAGAATGGTACCCATTGAAGCAATAGAAGCCATGGTGTCAGAAGATGTCGCCACGCGGGAATTCGACCAAATTGACGGGCTGCTTTTACCCATGGATACCGCGGTAAAATCGCTTCCGGCGATTCATATTGATGAAACGCAGACGCATCGCCTGCAACATGGTCAAAGTGTCAGCGGTGAAACAGAGTCGGCACTCGAAGCCGGACAGTTTTATCGTATCTACGGTATTATCGACGCACAAACGGCTTTTCTTGGGGTGGGTGAAGCAATATTGAACCCCAAAGATCAGAAAGCCGGTGAAGGCAAACTCTATGTCTCACCACGTCGAACGGTAGTCTATGCACCGCAGTAAGCGGTTTATTTAGTGCAAACACTTGCGCCATACGCTGCGCCGAGTATAATACGCGCTCATTTCGCCAGACTGAATTAGTGATTGGTCTGGCATTTACTAGGAGAAATGTATGTCACTAACTAAAGAAGAAACAGCAAGCATTGTTGCTGAATACGGTGTTAAAGAAGGTGATACTGGTTCACCTGAAGTACAAGTAGCTTTGTTGACGCACAACATCAACAAACTGCAAGGTCACTTCTCTTCTAACAAGAAAGATCACCACTCACGCCGCGGTCTGCTGCGCATGGTTAGTCAGCGTCGTAAGCTGCTTGACTACCTGAAAGGCAAGAACGCTCAGCGTTACCTGGACCTGATCAAGCGTCTTGGCCTGCGTCGTTAATTCGCAGCTAAGTCGAAAAAAAGCGCCTTTTACGGCGCTTTTTTTGTGCCCGAAATAAAATAGTTCCGTCCCCGGTCTTCTATCTGTACGCACAGAATTGTTGCTTTTTTTACGCTTTTCCCGGCATTGTCCTGAAAAGGCGTAGCGTTCTGTGAAATTCGATAAACACAATGGCGGGAGTTAACTGCGCTGGCGCGCGGCAAACATGGGCAGGTATGCGAGTTTCTATAAGTGTGAAAGTAATGCTGGGGTATCTGGTTATTCTCAGCGGGTTATTTATCTCCGGTATCTTTATTCATCAGGCGTTGTCTTCGATTTCGCAGCAAAAAAGCGTGTTTACAGACAATGCGCTGCCAGCTATGCGTACTATTCAGTCGTTGCAACAAGATTTGGCTACAATGCACACGCTCGGCTTTGCGCTGTATGGCTATACCATAGAGCTGCCAGATTACGAGCAACAGCAGTCCGAATTACAGGCGACGGTAGCTGAGCGTTTGCGACAACTGTCTTCGCAATACCATTTTGATACCACCTCTTTGATTGAGCTGGCTGAGCAATTTTTAGCTGCGCAAACTGCACTGAAAGCTGAGTTGTCTGAATCTAACATTGACTGGGATAAAGCCAGGCTTTTGTTAACCGATGTCGATGCGATAAAGCGCGACTTGTTCACGGAGTTAAATACGATGTTAAGTAACGCAAGCTTGCAGGCCAGCAATGCTTCTACAGATGTCGATGAATCGATTTTTACCCTGTCTGTCGTAAGCTTGATTGCCGGTGCGCTGGTATTCAGCGTTTCCGTTCTTGCTGTCATTTATGCACACACGACATTGGTAAGACCGCTCAAGTCTCTCTCCCGCGCGCTGCACTCTGTTGTTAGTCAGAAAAACCTAAACACGGTACTACCTCAGCCAGCTAATGACGAGATAGGTGAAGTGATAGTGCACGTGGAAGAGATGATGACGGTGCTCAAGGCAGACAATGTGCAGTTAAACGAGGTGGTGCGTGACATTGTCGAATCAACCGCACAATTGCAAACCTCGGCAGGGGCAACCGATCAACAGGCAAGCAGCTTTTAACGGCTGGCAGAATCAATGGCTGAACATATTGATAGTCTTGTTGCCCGGGCCTTACAGGCAAGTAAAGATGCCGACAGTGTCTCTGCAGCAGCACTACAGAGCGCGGAATTGGTAAAGCAAGGTGAGCAGGATGTTGCCCTTACTGCAGAACACATTGTTAAGCTAAAAGCCGATATTCAGGCGTCTTCAGCGTTACTTGCCTCACTAAACAACGCAGGGGAACAAGTGGGATCCGTGCTAAGGGTTATCAGTGAGATTGCTGAACAAACCAATTTACTGGCGCTGAATGCGGCTATCGAGGCGGCCAGGGCTGGCCAACATGGCAGAGGGTTTGCTGTTGTCGCTGACGAGGTGCGAACACTGGCTTCACGCACCCAGTCTTCGACACTGCAAATAAACCAAATTCTGGAGAAGATCGTCGGTGCCATTCAGCAAACGGTTGATAGCATGGACAACAATCAGTTTTTTGCCGAGCAGGCCTTTGTACAAGCAAATCAAACGGTTGATTCACTGGCGAAATGCCAGCAAAGCGTACTGGCACTGAGTACTGACAATCAACAACTGGCTGTTGCAACTCAACAAGCGGGTCAGGCAACGGGGACGATGCAAACAGAAGTTTCGTCCATCCTGGCGGCGGCCAATTCGTTGTTGACGCTGAGTGATGAAACTCGCCAGCAGGCAAAGACCTTTGTGCAAATGAACGACATTCTCGCTAAGCGTGCCAGCGCGTTTAAGGTGTAATACTGTAGTCTTAGAATGTAGCCGTCAGATCGCAGGTTTCGCGTTTACCCAATGCGTCGGCATGGGCATCTAACCAGTGATCTGCCGTTTGTTCCCCGGCTTCTCTTAAGCAATCTAGAAAACCCTTGCGGTTGTTGTACTTAGTAGCGGCGTCGAGTTCGCCTAGTACCTCGGTATTGGTTATTAAATGCAATCGCAACGCGTTGATTTGCTTTTCCAGTTTGCCTAACAACCACTTTTTACCTTTTAGCATGGTGCGAATACGCGCAAGGGTATTCATCTCGCGCATAAAGTTGCTGTGAAAGCCAATTTCGGTAACGCGATCACTGATATCCTGAGCGCTGGTAGGCAATTCGTCCCGAATCAAGGGCTGAAGCAGTACAATCAGAATGTCCTTTGCTTTACATTGGTGAATTAACGGATAGATGGCAGGATTGCCGGCAAAACCGCCATCCCAATAGTGTTTGCCCGACACTTCTACCGCTTTATGGATACTCGGTAAGCACGCTGAAGCAAGCAGGTGAGAACTGGTTAATTCATCGGCGTTAAACAAGGCCAGTTTGCCGGTACTGACTTCAGTGGCGGAAATGTACAAGGAAAACGGACTATCGCGCTGCAATTTTTTAAAATCGACATTGGCTTCTACTATGTCACGCAGGGGATTCACGTCCAGTAGATTAATGTTGTAGGGGGAGAGCATCTGAAAAGCATTTAGCCACCATTGGGTTACCGACTGCGTAATTTCCTCCGGGAGTGCAAAGTCTATGTTCTGGCTGGCAACGGCGTACCAGAAGTCAGCCAATTGCTGCTTAGCGCCTTGTTGTTTACCTTTTCGCCATCCTTCGGCAAGCATAACGGCATTCATGGCTCCGGCACTTGCACCACTTAGCCCTTCAAATGTCAGCCATTTTTCTTCCAGAAGCCGGTTTAAGACGCCCCAGGTGAATGCGCCGTGCGCCCCACCGCCTTGCAAAGCCAATGATATTGTTACCTTTCGCATAACCATTCCTTTTATGACTAACAGTAACGTCGCTGGCTCACAGTGACCAACGATTGTACAGTTATGCTGCGATGCAGCATTTAAATGGTATCTTACGACAAATTGGCGTGAAAAGATTGCCTGTGATGAAAAAATATACAAAAAAGCCTGCGGATCTGCAGGCTTTGGGTGCTAGGTTTTGTGTTCGCGAAGCTTACTGAGGCGGTGTACCACCGGCAGCAGGACTGTTTCCACCCGATACCACTTTGGTGGCCAGGTTTCGCAATTCGTTTTCCAATGTCGAAATACGGCTGGATAGCGCGTTGTTACGCTGTTCCAGCAGTGCCAGCTTGTCGCTGAGGTTTTTCACGTTTTGTTTTTGTGACGTACTGCCCGCAGCGACCTGTTCCATTTGTACATTAAGCGCCAGCATTTCATCCGATACGGTTTTAAGGCTGGTAGACAGTGCAGCGAGTTGTGTTTTTTGGCTGTCCAGGTTACGAGAAACCTGACCTACCGACTCCTGTAGCTGCTTCTTATCTGCATTTGTACGATCCGACAGGTCAGCAATTTCTTTTTGGTTACGACGCCAAGCGGAAGCCCAGAGTTTATCCATCTGCTCCCACAGTTCGCTGCTTTTGTTTGACAGTTCAGTGACTTTGACTTGAAGCGCAACGGTAGATTCTCCGATTTCCTCGCCCGTTGCCGACAGTTTGTTTTCCAGTTGCTGGATACGCTGTTCAGCACCCGAAAGCAACGCTTGTTGTTGTGTTGTCAGGTGGTATAAGTAGCCGGCTGCACCACAACTTGCCAATCCGAATAGCAAAGCAAAAACGGCAAGTCCTTTACCGCCACCTGAAGATGAAGGCGTGGGTTCGCTGGGAGTCCCGGGACTTACCGAACGGTGAACCGGGTTGCTTTTAGCTTGAAAATTACGGCGATCTTCTTCATCTAATCGAATGGTAGGAAAGTCATCATTCCGCGAGTTATTGGCCATATTCCCTCTAATGACAAATTTAGCGCATGGTGCAGTTAATAATACTGCTACTGATGTTATCGTTATTTAACCAGCAATACCAACATTCCACGGCATTTTTAGGTGCAATCGCCGTTGAATCGTCCAACTGGCCGCTTACTTCCACGAAATTTCAGGGTAAGTGGGGAATGCACCAGGCGGTTCAGGTTGTTGGTGTAAGTCAATCAGGTCATTTTGCAGTTTAACTCTGAATGCTTTCACTTCACGCCATTTCGTATTCAGCGTCGGTGTAGCCTGGCCTTCGTCTTCCTGCTTTAACAACACACCCAAGTGTTGGTAGTGCGCGTAGAGTACGTTTGCCTGCTGCGTTTCAAATTCAATCAATGACGGCGGAATTTCACTGTGTGTTTCGCCAACTGCTGAGCCGGATACAATTGAATCTAAGTATTCGGCTAACGCCGCTGCTGATTCATTGTGTGCTGATTGCCAGGTAACCAGTGATGCTCGGTTTAATACCGCTTTACTTACTGGGTCAATTGCCAATACAGTCGGTGTGGCAAAGTATGCAGGGTAGTTGAATTGCCCTAATAAGGCCGACTTGTTTTCCAGATAGCCGACGTTTACCGGCAATACCTGATAATGACTAGCGGCTTGTTTCACCTCTGGTGAGTCGAAATAACCGGCCAGTGCTCGTGAGTCGTGACACCAGTTTGCCCCTAGAATCAACAACAAGGGCTTGCCTTTCATTTCGGCTTGGTTCAAGGCTTCTTCAAGTCGTTGGGTTTGTGAGTCAGGCGACGAGGATGGGTAAAAACTGCTGTTGCCAGCCGAAAAGGCTGGCGAACTCAGAAAGCAGGCCAGTACTGTACACAGCAGAGCGAATACAGAGCAACGCTTTGATTTGTGAATCATTCGTCTTCACCACCAATCCATTCAACCCGATACAGGTCGCGACGACGATCCAGATAGTTACGCACAGATCCTTCGTTTTGCAGGCGCGTAAGTTTGTCGAGGTCCAAATCAACGATCAGCGTCATTTCGGTATTGGGTGTGGTTTCTGACACGATGGCATCGTGCGGGAAGGCAAAGTCTGACGGTGAGAATACCGCGGTCTGGCCGTACTGAATATCGACGTTGTCTACTTTGGGCAGGTTACCCACGCTTCCTGCAATGGCAACATAACATTCGTTCTCGATTGCACGGGCCTGCGCACAGCGACGCACGCGCAGGTAGCCGTTTTTGGTGTCTGTCCAGAAGGGAACAAACAGAATTTGCATTTCCTGTTCAGACAGCAATCGCGCTAACTCCGGGAATTCGACGTCGTAACAAATCAGAATGCCGATCTTGCCGAAATCCGTGTCGAAACAACGCAGGTGATTCCCGCCTTTCATGATCCAGTCTTTCTTCTCATGCGGGGTAGGGTGGAGTTTATACTGGCTCTCAATGGTGCCGTCACGTTTGCACAGGTAACTGACGTTGTACAATTCGCTTTCTTCCGTTACCGGCATGGAACCTGCGATAATGTTTATATTGTAAGACACCGCCAGTCGCGATGTTGCAGTCAGGATTTCCTCGGTGTATTCCGCCAGGTGCCAGATAGCATCGATAGACGAGTCTGACGGGCTTAGCCCCATCAACGGCGCATTAAAGAATTCCGGGAACAACGCTATATCACAGCCGTAATCAGACAGGGCATCAACAAAGTACTCTACTTGTTGGATCAGCTCTTCCACGTTTTCGAAATAGCGCATTTGCCATTGTACACAACCAATTCGCGCACTCGACTTTTTACCGCCGATCAGGTTTGGGTTACCGGGTTCATAGTAAATGTTGTGCCATTGCAATAATGTGGCATAGCCTTTCGACGCCTTGTCTTCCGGCAAATACGCTTGCATAACCTGCTTAACTTCAAAGCCGTTGGACAGCTGAAAAGTAAGAATAGGGTCGAAAATGTCCTTGGATTTGACTTGCTCGATGTACTCGTAGGGCGACATTTCACCAGCGTGCTTAGCGTAGTTGGGTATACGGCCGCCCGCCATAATGGATTTCAGGTTCAGGTTGCGGCACAGCTCCTTGCGCGCTTCATAAAGCCGACGCCCCAGACGCAGCCCTCGGTATTCAGGCGATACAATAACCTCAACACCATACAGCACATCGCCGTTTGGATCGTGGGTAGTCAGGTAGGCGTCACCGGTAATTTCATCGTAGGAATGTTTGTCACCGAACTGGTCGTAATCCACGATAACGGATATGGCAAAAGCCACTACTGTGCCTTTGTCTTCTATACAAATCTGGCCTTCAGGAAACGTATTTACCTGTGCTTTGAAGTTTTTATACGGCCATGCACCGCCCACATGACGATAAACGTCGTCCATCAGCGCCTTAACGTCCTGGTAATCCTCCAGCGTCAGGTTGCGTAGTTCAAAATGATGTTCGGTATCTTCAATACTGTTTTCTGCACTCATCGTGTCGACGATCCTTATTACCGCTAATCTGGCTATCAACATAGCATGAAGGTGTCGTGAGCTCTACCGTTAAGCGCCCTGACACCGATAGAAAAAATTCTCGCTTTGAGCTTAAAAAAAGCTTGAGTTGCGGAGATTTTGAACATATAAAGCGCGCACAAATTAATTGGATGTTTACACGTGGAAATTCAGGCTGATTTACATCATTTAACTACCGCTGCGATCGACCAGACCGCTGTGTTTTCAGGCATAGCGGAAGACTTAAGTACCAAAGGCTTTAGTATTCAGCACGGGGTGTTATCTCCGGCTTTGTTAGACGCGCTGGTCGCGCAAGCCCAGCAGTTACATCATTATGATCCGGCTGGTATTGGCCGCGAACAGCAGTTTCAGCAAAATCAGTTTGTGCGTACCGATGAGATCAGTTGGATAGATGGTAAATTGCCGGCCACAGCAGAATGGCTAGCCTGGAGTAATAGTCTGAAAACGTATCTCAATCGGCGGCTGTTTCTGGGCTTGTTTTCCTTTGAAAGTCACTTTGCGCACTACCCGCCAGGCAGCTTTTATAAAAAGCATTACGATGCCTTTCGCGGTGAAGCCAACCGTGTGTTATCTGTTGTCCTGTACCTGAATTCTCAGTGGGGGCCAGACGATGGCGGCGAGTTGGTGATTTACCCGGAAGAACATGCAGACGACACCGTGGTTGTAACGCCTTTAATGGGGACAATTGCGATATTTTTGAGCGAAGAGTTTCCCCATGAAGTGTTGCCCGCAACACGAGACCGTTTTTCAATTGCGGGCTGGTTCAGGGTGAACAACAGCACGGCGCAACGCGTAGACCCACCCAAGTAACGGCCTGTCTGCCTTTATACCGTGAGGCGGTTAAAAGCGCAGCTATGCTAATTTCTGCCAATCAGAGTATGGCAGTTTTATGAAAATCGGGATAACATCTAAATTAAATGGGTAAACGAAACGTTTACCCGGCGTATTTTCAGCTGAGTATTGGATTTAGCTGGAACGACCAACTCGACAGGGAACGCAACAGGAGTTAAGTGGCAACCTTCATGGAAAAAATCCCATTACCCAAAAGCATCGACGAATTAAAAGTGCTGGTTGTAGACAACCAGGGCCTGATACATGACTTAGTTAATTCCGCTTTAACCGATCTGGGTGTGAAGAAGGTAAGCAGTGCGCAAAATGCCTACCATGCAGTGCGACTGTGTCAGGATGATGTCTTCGATGTTGTTTTACTGGCGTTTAATGTCAGTAACGACAAAGACGGCTTCCATTTGTTCGAAGAACTGAAACACCATCAGTATATCTCAGACAAAACCACGGTTATTTTCCTCAGTGCAGAAACCAACATGGAGTTGGTAAACTGTATTATCGAGTTACAGCCCGATGATTTTTGGGTGAAACCGCTAGCCAGACAGCGCATCCAGCATCGCTTCCGCTACTTAGTCGATATTCGTCGCAAGCTCAATAAACTCATGCACAGTATGGATAACGGCGATTATGCGGCCGCTATTTATCATGCTGAACGCGGGTTGCGTGACAGCAGCGTGGTGGAATACCACCCCAGACTTAAGCGCATGATTGGCGATTGCCTGATTCAATTACGCGATTATATTAGCGCGGAAAAGTACTTTTCCGATTTGAAAGCCGAATACGACCACGCCTGGGTTCATATTGGACTGGCTAAATCCTTGTTCAGACAAGACAAAATTGAAGAAGCTGAGCTGCTAATCGAAGACTTATTGCAGCGCAATGACACAAAGTTCCTGACTTACGACCTGCTGGCGCAATACTATATCGGCAAGGAACAGTTCGACGTCGCTTATGAGCAAGTCAAAGCAGCCAGTAAACTCGCGCCGCGAAACATTGAGCGCAATAAAAAACTGTGGGATTTGGCACGTTTAAATCGTGACAAATACGGACAGTTGGAAGCCGTACAGAATATGGCGAAGTACGCCAAGAATTCCATCCATGATTCGCCTGATCTTACTCTGAATGTGGTTCGCACTATGGTGGATCTGGCGGCGTCGGTGTCGGGGCAGGAGTCTGAAAAGCTGCAGCGCAGTTTGCAAAAGGAACTCGACGAATTAAGTCGCCAGGCCGCTACCAGTCAGGCGTTGTCTAATCAGTTAGTGGTGGTAAAAACACGCCTGTGTTGTTTACAACAGCAAAAGCGAGAAGCGGAAAAGTTACTCAAAGAGCAGCTTGATACCAGCGTGAATATGAACCTGGAAGACAATCTGGATCTCATGAAAGCGTATCACGAGTTGGGCATGAAAGAAGATTGTCTGAGTATACTGGATAAACTCCGCTCACAGCTTGCAGGCGATACTCTGGCAAGCCAGGTTGTTGACGAGTACCTTAAACGCGAAGAGATTGAGCGGCGGGAAATCAAGTTCACCACTAAAGAATTGAAAGACATGGCTGCGGTTAATTATCGCGAAAATCGTATGTTGCCTGCTTACAACAATCTGTGTCAGGCCATGACACTGTCACCTCACGACAAGTCAATAGCCCTCAGTCTGTTAAAAGTGCTTGTGCAACTTAACAAAAAAGATCCACTGTCAGACGCTCAATATGAAGTAGCATCCAATGCGTCTCGTTTATTACACAGCGGAAAACTGATTGATGCGCAGCGTCAAAAGCGGGATGAATATTTAACGGCACTGGGTATTAACGAAGTACAGCTGTCTGCAATGCCTTAACACACTGCGGCTCGCATTTCGGGACACCTGTTTGCGGAAAGCGAGTCTCGCGTTCTTATTGATTAAATTCTGCACTTATCTTCTTTTTAATAGTTTTTTCTGAATCAACCTTTCAACAAATCCAATTATAAATTTTCCTTTGCAAGGGCTATTCTTGTCCCAAGTCAAACGTTACTGACTTCAAGGCATCCGATAACCTTGAATTTTCGTATCGAACCTACAAGTCAATAGCAGTGACTTTGCACTGTAACAAAGCAGTGCTATTGATTCAGTAAATTGAAATGTAACAACCCTAACTTTTGGAGAAAGTAAATGGCTTTAATCAACACACAAATCAAACCGTTCAAAGCGCAAGCATTCAAAGACGGCGAGTTCGTAGAAGTAAGCAGTGAAGACATCAAGGGAAAGTGGGCGGTATTTGTATTTTATCCGGCAGACTTTACTTTCGTATGTCCTACTGAGCTGGGCGACGTTGCAGACAAATATGAAGAGCTTCAAGCGCGCGGCGTAGAAGTATTCTCAGTATCTACAGACACTCACTTCACTCACGCTGCATGGCACGAAGCGTCAGAAACTATCGGCAAAATCAAGTTTGCAATGATCGGCGACCCAACAGGCGTTATCACTCGCAACTTCGATTGTATGCGTGAAGATATGGGTCTGGCTGACCGTGGTACCTTCGTTGTTGACCCGGATGGTGTTATCCAGGCAATGGAAATCACTGCTGAAGGTATTGGCCGTGACGCAGACGACCTGGTTCGCAAAGTTAAAGCAGCTCAGTATGTTGCTTCTCACCCAGGTGAAGTATGTCCTGCTAAGTGGAAAGAAGGCGAAGCAACACTTGCTCCTTCATTAGACTTAGTTGGCAAAATCTAAGACAGACCAACTACCAACTAGTTAGTCCGTGCGGGCTCATTGCCCGCACATTCCAAGTTTCCAGTTAAGGCAGAAGTTATTATGTTAACGCAAGATATTTTAAATGCATTGAAAGGTTATGCTGCGAACATGCAGAAAACCGTCACCTTTGTGCTACAGACAGGTGAGCACAGCAAGCGTGAAGAACTGAAGAAGTTTCTGTCTGACGTGGCAGGAATCAGCGACAAGATCCAGTTGGAAGAACGAGATACAAATGGCGTTTTACGCAGCTCTGTTAGCTTCTTACTGGAAGCTGATGGTGAAGATACCGGTATTCGTTTTTCCGGGATCCCAGGCGGACATGAGTTCAACTCATTCGTTCTGGCTATGCTGCACGCGTCAGGCACACCGCTGAAAGTAGACGATAGCGTACAAGGCATCGTGAAAGGTGTGAAAGAAGAACTGAATTTTGAAGTATTTATCAGCCTGAGTTGCCACAACTGTCCGGACGTTGTCCAGGCGTTGAACCAATTCGCGTTGTTAAATCCGAATATCACCAGCGAAATGATCGACGGCGGCTTATACCAGTCATTGGTTAGCGAACGTGATATTCAGGGCGTACCCAGCGTATACCTGAACGGTGAATTATTTGCCAACGGTAAAGTGGACGCCTCAACCCTAATCGACAAGTTGTTAGAGCGCGACCCGTCGTTGAAACAGGCCAATGCTGGTCAGTCATTACCGCTGCAGGACGTTACCGTGATTGGTGGTGGCCCGGCAGGCGTAAGTTCAGCGATTTACAGTGCGCGTAAAGGGTTAAAAGTGACTGTGATTGCCGATCGATTCGGTGGTCAGGTAAAAGACACGATGGGTATTGAAAACCTGATTTCAGTACCAAAAACCACGGGCCCGGAGCTGGTGGGTAACCTTGCCGAACACATGAAAGATTACGACATCACGTTAAAAGAACACGTGCGTGTTGAATCTATCGAGAAGGGCAACATTAAAACACTGACTCTGTCATCTGGCGAGCAGATTAAAACCAAGACCATTATTGTGGCTACGGGTGCACGCTGGAGAGAACTGGGTGTGCCGGGTGAGAAAGAAAACATTGGTAATGGTGTTGCGTATTGTCCGCACTGTGACGGCCCGTTCTTTAAAGGTAAGGATGTTGCGGTAATTGGTGGCGGAAACTCTGGTATTGAGGCTGCACTGGACCTGGCGGGTATTGTTAAGTCGGTAACCGTGTTCGAATTTATGCCAACGCTGAAGGCAGACCAGGTGTTAATCAACCAGGCCGAAAAGCGTGAAAATGTCACTATCATTAAGAACGCGGCAACCAAGCAAATTGTTGCAGATAACGGCAAAGTGACAGCAATCGAGTATCAGGACAGAGCGACTGATGAAGTTCACTCATTACCGTTAGCCGGTGTGTTTGTTCAAATTGGATTGGTACCAAACAGCCAGTTCATGAAAGGCGTCGTTGAGTTGACTCAGCACGGTGAAATTGTGGTAGACAACAAATGTAAGACGTCTGAACCAGGTATTTTCGCCGCAGGTGATGTAACGACTGTCCCTTACAAGCAGATTGTTATTTCCATGGGCGAGGGTGCAAAAGCGTCGCTGTCAGCCTTCGAATACTTGCTGGCCCACGAAGTGGAAGACGAAGCTGAAAGCCAGGCGGCATAAGCCTCGTTAAAAACAGCGAATTATTATAATCCTTGAAAACCCGGCGCAAGCCGGGTTTTTTATGTTCAGGCTATTGCTTTTCTCAACAAAACCTCCATATTGCACAAAGAATAACGCGTGAACTTACTCAAAACGACAATGCAAACCACTTCTGTACACACCGCTACTACCGCACGTCGAGACAACTCGATGTGGGTATGGTTATGGTGTCTGGTTGTGTTTGCAGGGTTGAGTGGTGTATCTCACTCGGCATCTTATACAACGGATTCGGCGTTAGTCTCAGGAGAGCAACCTGCAGCGGTTGCAGGTCAAAGAGATAACGGGTTATTCCCTCGTGAGCTCACGCAGCTCATCAGAAATCAACAATCGGCCAGTGAGCCGGACCAAGGCTTTGCGCCAAAATATCCGGGACAACAAACGATTTATTGGCAGTATGCCGGCTTGGTGTCAGCGTCGTTCGTTGTTGTTAATTCACCAGCCCCGTCTTTATTCTCACGACCTCCTTCACGCGCGCCTCCCATTTGTTAATCAACTAACCATTTTTTTCTGTTGGCATTGCCAACCACAATTTGTTCGATTAACAAGGATTTTCCATGAAAGTTTTTCACCCACGGGGCGTGATATACGTGCTCGTTATTCTCATTGGTTTGCTCAGTGCAATGCCAAATATGTTACCTGCCACCGCGTTGCAGCGCTTACCGGATTGGCTGGCTTCTAATCAATTGTCACTGGGGCTTGATTTACAAGGTGGCTCACATTTATTGCTTGGCGCTGATACCCGCCCGCTTATTGAAAAAACACTGCAAGATACTAAAGAGACGTTCTTGCATGGCCTTCGTGACAAGGGCATTCGCTATCAATCTCAGCCAGTGAATGCTGGTTCTTTTTCAGTCACATTAACTGGTTTGAACGCTGACGCAGACAAAGCCAGCGAGGTAGCCGCTAGCTTGGCTCGGGGGAGCACTGGTGAGAAGCAGTTTGATGTAACTCGTGATCAGCAACACATTACGTTTACCATCACTGAGGAATACAAAGCGAGCCTGGCCAGCGACGCCATTGAACAAAGCCTCGAGGTGGTACGTCGTCGCCTTAACGAGTCTGGGTTAGTTGAGCCCAGTATCACCAGACAAGGCAATGATGGCGTATTAGTGCAAATGCCGGGTGTATCGGATCCGTCTAGAATCCGCGATTTGTTAGGTACAACAGCGCAAATGCGATTTCATTGGGTGACAGACAATGCGTCTTCAGCCAACACTATTGTGTTGCCTAATGCAGCGGGCAACCAGCAGTACAGGCTACAGAAACAAGTCGCGATGGACGGGGAGCATATAAAAGACGCGCAACTGGGCTTTGATCCCAACACCAGTGAACCTGTTGTCACCTTTAAACTGGATAACACAGGTAGCCGAATTTTTGCTGAGATGACTAAAAGTCATATTGGTGTGCCGCTGGCTATTGTGCTGGACAATAAAGTACTGACTGCGCCGGTGATACGCTCGGTTATTGCTGCTGGGGCGGGGGAAATCAGCGGCAATTTTACGCCCTCGGAAGCGAAAGACCTGGCCTTGTTGCTACGCGCTGGCGCATTGCCAGTGCCACTTGATGTCATGGAAGAACGCACGGTAGGCCCGGATTTAGGCTCTGATGCTATTGAAATGGGCGTGACTACCGGCCTGATCGGTGCGGCACTGGTGTTTGCATTTATGATAACGCTTTACCGGCGCTGGGGATTGATTGCCTGTACCAGTCTGGCAATAAACATAGGACTTATTATTGGGTTACTCAGTGCGTTTGGTGCCACGCTTACGCTCCCCGGCATTGCCGGGATTATTCTGACCATTGGTATGGCCGTTGATGCTAATATTCTCATCAACGAGCGGATAAAAGAGGAGTCTGCGAAAGGAAAGGCTGCGGGCCTCGCTATTCCGGCGGGTTTTGACAAAGCTTACGCGACGATACTCGACTCCAGCTTTACCACACTGATAGCGGTAAGTTTGTTGTTTATGTTCGGCAGCGGGCCGGTAAAAGGTTTCGCGATCACGATTGGTATTGGTATTTTCACCTCTATTTTTACGGCTGTGGCAGTAACCCGTCAAATGATGGGCTGGGCTACGCGCAACCGGTCTCGCCAGTTATTGACCTTTGGGAACAATTGGTTGAATCAATCTGGCCTTAGCCGCATTAACTTTATGCGAGGCCGGGTAGTGGGGTTGGTGGCCTCTGCCATTTTGTCTATCGGGTCAGTTATTTTGTTTGTCCAACCCGGACTTCACTATGGCGTTGACTTTACCGGTGGCACCCTGATTGAAATGCAATCGTCGACGTTGTCGGTCGAACAGGTGCGAGACAGTCTCGCAGAGCATCAAATAGAAGGTGCCAGTATTCAGGAGTTCGGCGAGCCCGGAAACTACCTGATTCGGGTGAGCCAACAAAACAGCGATGCAGGCAATACCGTTAATCTGGTGAAAAATGCGATATCGGCCAAAGACAGTGCGGCTAGCTATCCCAAAGTTGATATGGTTGGCGCCAAGGTGAGTGGTGGGTTTGCCGATGCCTCTATTCTTGCAGTGCTGATAGCCGGGGGCGGTATTCTGCTATATTTGTGGCTGCGTTTTGAACAGCATTTTGCGCTGGCGGCAACCGCAACTATATTGCTGGATTTAACTAAAACCATTGGCTTTTTTGCTATCACCGGACTCGAATTTAATTTAACGGCCGTGGCCGCCATGTTGGCACTGATAGGCTATTCCATTAATGACAAGGTTGTGGTGTTTGACCGTATTCGCGAAGGTTTCCGAGCCAATCCGGACAAGCCGCTACTCGAGGTATTAAATAGTAGTATCGGCGCTACGCTGTCCAGAACTGTGTATACGTCCGCGACAACATTCCTGGCCTTGTTACCTATGGGCATTGCAGGCGGGGCAACGGTAAGTAGTTTCGCCCTACCTATGCTGTTTGGCATTGTGATTGGTACCAGTTCGTCGGTATTTATAGCTTCGCCAATATTGTACTACCTGGGGCGTCGACGGGAACAACGTGGTTTACCGCAGTTAAAACCAACAGCTGAGGAAATTCGCGCTTCATTGGCGCATATTCCATAGTGGACGACTGCTTGTTTAGCTGTCGGCGTGAAAAACAAGGAGGCGTCTTTGCACAATTTGCAAAGGTCGCCTCCGGCCGTAATTTACTGGGCAGTTTCCGCTTCGCGAATGAAGCAGAATAAGTCGTCTTTTAACTGAACGCGTTCGTTTTTCATGTCGAGAAGCACTTGATCTGTGGTTGGCTGCCCGTTTTCTTCTAGTTTTCGGATGTCGGCGTCCAGATTATTATAGCGCTCAAATAGTTTCGCAAAGTGACGGTCGTGCATTTTCAGATGACGAATGGTGTGCTGGTGGTCCGGGAATTCGTGTACCAGATCGTGTTTTTCAATATTCATAACTGCCTTTCTCAATAGTCACAGTGATTATTCACTATGACTATTGTAAAAAGCTTTGCTGCCCAATGCCTTGATGCAAATCATATTTACGAGGCAGGGCACAGAGAGAGGGTGAGAGGTCAGGCAACAATACGCGCTTGTTCAACCAGGTAATCACATTCTGCCAACCAGTTGAACCCCTGTTCTTCAGTATAAAAATGACGGATCACATGGCTGGTGTCCTGTTCGTCCATCATCCGGTTTAACTGATAGCTTTTCAGTGCATCTTCTCGGTAGATACGCACGGAGTGGGTCATTTTATGATTGACCGCCCAGGTGAGCATGTCATTGATAGGTTGTTCACAGTCCGGCGTGGATAACACCCAGTCATCAAAGAACACTATATGCGCCCATGGCGCGTGGTAAAGGTAACGGGCGGTTTCTTTAAATTCCGCAATAAACTGTCGAGCGATAACCGCATTCCAACTACCGTAGCAGTGAATAATCATTACCTGATTATCCACCCTGATTGAATACTTGCCCCAAACCATAACTATTCCATTTATTACAACAAGTCGCTTATACGCAAAGTGTAGCTGAAAGTTCAGTATCTGCTACTGTTTATGGCTACGCGAATTTATCGTGTAACGTTTGGTTTCCCTTTGCCACCTTTCCCATTTGAAGCGGCTTTTCCGCCTTTTTGGGTTTTTGGACGGTTGTATTTACCGAAGCCGGTGTGCTTTGTCATAGCGCGTTCGCCTTTGCGCCCTTTAGGTGCACGTTGGCGCTTTTCTTCGGCGGTTTCCGGTGGCACCAGGTGCTGAGGGCCGCGACCGATTAGGTCTTCTCTGCCCATGTTAATCAGGGCTTTACGAATTTGGGCAAAGTTTTTCGGATCGTGATAGCGCAGCATGGCCTTGTGCAAGCGGCGATGGATTTCGCCTTTTGCAGACGTGACTGACTCACTGTCTTTAGTCACCTTACGAAGGCTGTTTACCTCGGTGTGGTACAAGGTTGTCGCCGTTGCCATCGGCGAAGGGTAGAAGTTTTGTACCTGGTCCAGCTTAAAGCGGTTTTCTTTCAGCCAAATTGCCAGCGCCAGCATGTCTTCGTCAGTGGTACCTGGGTGTGAAGCAATAAAATACGGGATCAGGTATTGCTGTTTACCGGCTTCCTGTGAGTATTTATCGAACAGCTCTTTAAACCTGTAATACGTGCCCATACCCGGCTTCATCATTTTGCTTAGCGGGCCATCTTCTGTGTGCTCAGGCGCGATCTTCAGATAACCACCAACATGGTGAAGGGCCAATTCTTTTACGTAGTCCGGATCTTCGATTGCCAGGTCGTAGCGAACACCTGAAGCAATCAGGATTTTCTTAATCCCCGGTAACTCTCGCGCCCGGCGATAAAGATTGATCGTAGGCGTATGGTCGGTGTCCATGTGCGCACAAATACTAGGGTACACACACGATGGACGACGGCAGGTTGCTTCAGCTTTAGGGCTCTTACAACGCAAGCGGTACATGTTGGCTGTCGGGCCGCCTAAGTCAGAAATTACGCCGGTAAATCCAGGCACTGTATCGCGAATTTGTTCAATTTCACGAATGATTGAGTCTTCCGAACGGCTTTGAATGATGCGTCCTTCGTGCTCGGTAATGGAACAGAACGTACAGCCACCGAAACAGCCCCGCATGATATTGATTGAGAATCGAATCATGTCATACGCGGGGATTTTTGCCTTGCCATATACCGGGTGAGGAATTCGCTGGTACGGCAAGTCAAAAACGGCATCCATTTCTTCTGTCTCCAACGGCATTGCCGGTGGATTGATCCAGATATGGCGGTCGCCATGGCGCTGCATTAGTGCACGGGCACAACCGGGATTGGTTTCCTGATGCAAAATGCGATTGGCGTGGGCATAAAGCACTTTGTTGTCCCGCACTACCTCAAAGGCAGGCAGTTTTACGTACACGTGTTCCCAGGGCTTGCGACGCTCAGCCGGTTGAACCACGATGGGTTTGGCTTCGTTTGCAGGTGCTGTAGCTTCTTTGTTCTCGTTGTTGCCGTCGCAATCCGGTTCCATTATGTAAGGGCTTGGAATCGGATCGATTTTGCCCGGACGATCCAACGAGGTGGAATCGACTCCTTGCCATTCCGGCAGGGCCTGTTTCACAATAATCGCGGTGCCACGAACATCGGTAATGTCGGCAATATTTTCCCCTGCAGCGAGGCGGTGAGTCACTTCCACAAGCGGACGCTCGGCATTACCGAACATCAGCAGATCTGCTTTTGCATCGAACAATACGGAGCGACGGACTTTTTCAGACCAGTAGTCATAGTGCGCAATTCGGCGCAAGCTGGCTTCGATACCACCGATAATAATAGGGACGTCTTTGTAGGCTTCACGGCAACGTTGGGAATACACCGTAACTGCGCGATCCGGCCGCTTGCCGCCTTCGTTGTTTGGCGTGTAAGCGTCATCGTGACGAAGCTTTTTGTCGGCCGTGTAGCGGTTGATCATGGAGTCCATGTTGCCCGCCGTTACACCATAATACAGGTTCGGCTTGCCCAACTTCATGAAGTCGTCTTTGTTCTTCCAGTCGGGCTGCGCAATGATACCAACGCGGAAACCATGGGCTTCCAGCAGACGACCGATGATCGCCATGCCAAAACTGGGGTGGTCGACATAGGCGTCGCCAGTGACCAGAATAATGTCGCAGCTGTCCCATCCCAATTCGTCCATTTCTGCACGAGACATAGGTAAAAACGGCGCACTGCCGTAACAATGTGCCCAGTATTTAGGGTAAGAGAACAGGCCGCGCTCAGCCTTAATGGTTGCTTGCATGGTATCTTCAGGAAAGTTAAAACCCGCTTAGTATAGCAAACGCGGCGCTGTGGATATAGCGTTGTGATGTTCTGAACGACAAGTTTGACAAGGATTGCCCGTTAAGCCGGAATGACAGGGTTGAACCGGCAGTGGATTGCCGGTTCATAGCGGTAACTTACACCCAATTCAGGCAACGGTATTCACACCAATACTGCCGGTTAATTTATCCAGTAAGGTTTGTTGTGGTGACTGAGCAGTTTCTACGGCCTGATAGGTTTGTGTTGCAACAGATTCACTGCTTTCCGTATTGTCAGTCGCGCTTTGTCGCTGTTGAAATGCATCGTGTTTAGCTTGAAAAAATTCAGCTAAATCAATGTCATTTTCCTGAGCATACTGTTGCAGTGAAGCCGGCGCCATCGCCGCAACTTTTTCTGCGTCGAATGAACCGCTTTGTTCCATCGCCATAATGTCATGCATAAAGCTTTGTACAGCCTCATCATCACGGCTTTGGCTCATGAAGTCTGATAATTCGTCCTGGGCAGGTGGCTTGGGCGGCGGGGGCGGTTTAACTTGATTTGTCGCCATGGTTTGTTCGGTTTGAAACACCGACGATGTTGCTGACTGAATATTCATAGTAATCTCCTAACGTGTTGCCGTACCAACGGGTACGGCGCACAGTGTCAGGTGCAACCCATATTCCGAACTATGTCAGCAAAGTGTAAAGTCTTTTATGATGGCCTCAACGACAGTTTAGATGACCTGATGCACCCACTGTGTCAGAGCCTGTTGAGGCATTGCGCCTGCCTGACGCGCGGATTCCTTTCCGCCTTTAAAGCACAATAAACTGGGAATGCTGCGGATCTGAAACTGTTGGCTTGTACCTGGGTTGGCCTGTGTATCCACTTTGGCGAAAATCGCGCGGCCTTGCATGTTTGCCGCCACAGCATTAAACGTGGGAGCCATCATTTTACAGGGACCACACCAGTCTGCCCAAAAATCAACGATAACCGGAAGGTCGCTTTTTTGTACAAAACGCTGGAAGTTTGCGTCGGTTAGCGTGATTGGGGAAGCCGGTAACAAACTTGCTTTACACTTGCCACACGTTGGGGCGTCCTGAAGTTTGGCGACCGGGCTGCGGTTGATTGCCTGACACGCCGGGCATACCAGATGAACGGAAGACATACTTATTCCTGTTAATCATACATTTTTAAGATATATGGGGTAAAATTGCCCGCAATCAAGTTAGGGAACATGACATGAACTACTGGTTATTTAAATCGGAACCCGATGTGTTTGGCATCGATCATCTGGCAGACCGACCAAATCAAACGGAACCCTGGGACGGCGTACGTAATTATCAGGCGCGTAACTTCTTACGTGACGACATTAAGACGGGCGATTTGGTGCTGTTTTACCATTCCAGCTGTAAGCAGGTGGGCATAGCCGGGGTTGCCGAAGTGGTAAGGGAAGGGTACCCGGATGCGTTACAATTTAATCCGGAATCAAAGTACTTCGACCCGAAATCGAATCCAGATGCACCACGCTGGTTTAGTGTTGACGTGAAGTTTCGTAAAAAATTCAAACAGGTTCTGAGTTTACAGGCAATTAAATCGAACCCGGACATTACCGAGTTAGGCATTGTAAAAAAAGGCCACCGGCTGTCGATTATGCCAGTGACGCCACATGAATGGTCTTTGTTAATAGCAATGACCGGAGAAGCCTTATAAGGCTTCTTCCGTCATGTGATGTTGCCAGGTTTTTGCAAGAAACTGCTGGCCATACTGGCCTGGCAATCCCCATAAAAATGGGGAGGGTTGCGACATGCGGCCATGTTCAAACGTAAAGCCATCAGCGCGGTCCTGAGCAACCAGTAACGGGCCGTCCAAATCCACAAACTGTACCGATTCACACAAGCAATACGCTGGCGCCATGGCCAGTGACGAGCCTACCATACAGCCAACCATCACCTGCATCCTGGCATCCTTGGCTTTCTTGAGTGCGCGAATACCTTCAGTTAACCCGCCGGTTTTATCCAGCTTAATGTTTACTGCCTGATAGTAGTTGGCTAGTGTGTCGATGTTTTCACTGGTGTGGCAGGATTCATCGGCACACAGCAATATATCCGGATTCAAGCCTGCCAGTGAGGCGTCGTCGGTGTCGGGAACCGGTTGTTCAATAAGGGCGACATTTAAAGCTTTGAGTTCGGGGAGCCAGTCACTTAGTTGTGCGGGACTCCAGCCTTCGTTGGCATCTACAATTAACCGGCTTTTGGGTGATGCCTGACTGATGGCAGCCAGGCGTTCCAGAACCAATTCACCGTCGAGTTTAATCTTAATTAATGGTGCTTGTTTCAGTTCAAGGGCTTGTTTTGCCATATTGTCTGGCGTATCAATACTGAGTGTCTGCGCTGTGTAGCAGCGCTTTACCTCAGACAACCCGGTAAGGGCGTAAACGGATTTACCTGTTTGCTTCGCGCGCAGGTCCCACAGTGCTGCATCGAGCGCATTACGGGCAGAGCCCGCCGGTAGAATCGATAGTAACTCAGTGGTGTCTTTTAACGTTGCCACGCGATCTTTAACGCTATCGAGCTGTGCCAGCACACTGCTAATACTCTCGTTGTAACGGGCATAAGGGACAGACTCGCCCCAGCCGTAGTAATGCCCGTCAGTGACAATGACCGTGACCACATCAGCCTGGGTTTTAGCGCCACGGGAAATACGAAATTCCCGGGCAAGCGGGAAAGCTTCGGCGAACGCCAAAAACTGTATACTCATACAAGCAACTCCAATAGTGGCTGAACGCCGTGTCGAATCGGATCTACGCAAGGCAGTCCCAGTTCAGCGGTGACTGACTGACAATAATCCAATGCCTCTTGTTCTGATACGGCAGAGGTATTGACCGAAACACCAATCACCCTGGCGTCAGGGTTGGTAACGCGGGCGCACTGCAGATTTAAGTCAATAACCTGTTGAAGGGAGGGTAGTGGACGTCCTGGCAGGCCGCGCATGTGTTCACGTTCTAACGCATGGCAAATTACCAGCGCATCGGGCTGTGCACCGTGTAGTAACCCCAGGCTCACACCTGCGAAAGCCGGATGATAAAGCGAGCCCTGACCCTCTACCAGATCCCAGTGATCTGCGTCATTGGCCGGGCACAACGCCTCAACTGCACCGGAGATAAAGTCCGATACCACACAGTCCACCGCGATGCCGGCGCCCGCAACTAAAATGCCGCTTTGGCCTGTAGCCCGAAAAGTGGCATTCATTCCCGCAGATTGCATAGCTTTGGCCAAACTAAGCGTTGTATACATTTTGCCAACAGAACAATCTGTGCCTACAGTTAACAAGCGCTTGCCTGAGCGAGGTGTGCCTTTGCCGGTTTTAAATTTGGTTGTAGGGTGGCGAATGTCAATAAGCTGTCGACTCAGCTTTGCCGCTTTCTCTGCTATTTCCGGAATGTCAGACACCTTGTCGTGCAGGCCGTTAATAATGTCGAGACCGGCATCCAGCGCCTCAATAATGGGGGCGATAAGATGCGCTGATAAAAAGCCACCGCTGTTAGCAAAGCCAAGTACGAATGCCTTTGCGCCCTTGTCTACCCCTTCCTGAATAGACATACGAGGGTGCCCTGTAGTGACTTCACAGCCGGGCAAAGCAAATTCGCCAACGCATTTTTCCGGACTCCAGTCGGCAGCACTTTTCGCCATTTTAATACTAAGCGGATCGGTAGCATCGCCAATAAACAATAAATACGGAGACGGTAAATTCATGATAACTCCAACACTATATCAATACAGGTTAATCCAATGCGGCTAACACTAATCGGTGAAACCGCCGATTGCCAGTGTTATTCCACATCAATAATTTATGCATTTTTGTTACTGATATGCGTCAAGTTTCGTCAGATAGGCCACTTTGTCCTCCTCCGGTAACCATGTCACTTTAAAAGCGTTGGCCATGAGTGTTTTTAGTTCACTTTGGCTGAATTCACCTTCTTGCTGCAGTTCAATCAGGTTCTCGTTCATATAGGCTCTGAAATAAGCCGGATCGTCAGAGTTGATGGTCGCTAGCATGCCTTTGTCCAGCATAGTGCGAATCTCATTCGCGGTTAACGACTGCACCACAAACCGGTTGGACACCGGACATACAGTCAGGCCAAGTTGTTTTTCAACAATAAGCTCACACAGTTCATCTGACTCAAGGGAGTTAACGCCGTGATCGATCCGGTCAACGCCAATCACTTCGATAACCTGGCGGATATGGTCCAGCGTGTTTTTCTGATTCACATCGCAATGCATAGTGAGCTTCAGGCCCCATTGCTTTGCCAGAGCAAACACGTCTTTAAATTTCACCGGTGGATTGTTGTATTCGTCTGAATCGAGTCCGACGCCAACCAGCCAACCCAAGTAAGGCTTGGCCATTTGTAGGTGCTCCATGGCAGACTCTGCAGACATGTCACGCAGGAAGCACATAATTAACTGGCTGCGGATGCCTAGTTTTTGTTCTGCATCGACCTGAGCTTTTCTAATACCCGTTATGACTGTTTCAAACGCAACACCGCGTGAAGTATGGCCTTGAGGATCAAAGAAAATCTCGGTGTATACGACGTTCTGTGATGCTGCTTTCTCCAGGTAATCCCAGGTGAGTTTATAAAAGTCGGATTCGTCGATTAGTACGCTCATTCCAGCGTAATAAATGGTTAAGAAAGAGGGGAGATCGTGAAAATCATAGGCCGCTATCAGCGCCTCGGGACTGTCGAAAGGTAATTCAATCCCGTTTTTCTCAGCAAGTGCGAAACTTAGCTCCGGTTCCAGGGTACCTTCAATGTGAACGTGAAGTTCTGCTTTGGGCATGCCTTCAATAAATGCCTGCATCAACGCCTTCCTTTTATTATTGGTCAGGCACTGACTGCAAGCTTTGTTCCCGCTAACTGTACTGTCTATCCAGTTGAATTTTATACGATATATTAATTTACCTTTTGGTGGCTTGATTCATTTCGGTGCAACAATGCCCGCATTGCTGGCAGGCATTTTACTCTACTAGCGGCGAAGCTTGGGCTTGCCCCGTTGCCAGAACTGGGCGCCGTCGTAGGGTAAATCGTCCTCAACGGTAAATGTTTTGTCGGCGATAATTTTACCTTCAAGTTCCAGCGTCATGCGCCAGTCGCCTACCTTGTTCTCCAGCGGCTCCCATAGCGTATCGCCTAAATAAAAATCCCAGTTGTTGGAGCGGACGTATTCTTCGCCATCAAAGGGCGGCATGGGGATACCGTCTTCATCCGGAATGTCGGGATGATAAATGCAGTAGCGTACCTTGCTGTTTTTAGCGCGTTTGATATTCACTATGAATCCAAACTCAATATCCAGCTCTAACGGAATATGATTAGTGAAAGTTTTAATTTTAGGCAGGGCTTTATCGTCGGCATCCCACTTTGAGTGAATACCATAGGTCACGATTTCGACAATAGGTTTGGGTTTAGCCATGAACGGAATTACTTAGTTTCTGATAATTTGTATGACAATAGATGTACTATAACAGAGATACGTTCTCTTCGCTGCCAGAGTGTGGCAAAGTGTATGTATTATTGGTTAATTTTATAAACTTATGCTTCAGCACAAAACCAAGCGAAATGCTTTCAAAACGCTAGTACATAAACTGGCGACAGCCGGTTGCATGGGCTCCATACTCACCGGTTCCTTACTCATCGGCTCTACAGCGGCACAAGCAAGTGTGACTTCCGCGGTGTTAGACGAGCAGGCTGGCTTTCAGTCCGTAACCTGGACGAACGATACGGTATTAGTGTCGGGGACCCATGGCAGCGTGTATTTGTCTCATGATAACGGGAAAAATTTTACCCGACTTAACTTACCTATGGGTACAGAAGCCTTACAGTTTCGCGATAATCAGTGGTTTGAAGATGGTCATATTGTCGTAATGAGTGCTGGCGAGGGTGAACAGTCGAGATTGTACTATTCAGCGTCAAAGGGCAACGACTGGCAGTTGGTCAAGCAAGGTGAACACGAGCACGTGTTTTTTGACTGTATGTCCTTTACTCGTGGTGGCGAGGGCTGGCTGTACGGCGACTCAGATGATGAAGGTTTGTACATTCTGCACACTCAGAATGCAGGGAAGGATTGGTCCCGAAAAGCGCTGCCGTTCAACGCAGCACCTTCAGAAGGCGGGTTTGCGTCCAGTGGTACTTGTATTACCGCAAATGAAACCTTGGTGGCAGCAGGCACAGGCAATAGTGGGAAGCCTGCATTATTGCTAAAAAAAGGGCAGCAGGACTGGCAGCGTATTAGCAGTTTGTTCGAAGGTGGTGAAGCCGCAGGGATGTTTAGTTTGCAAGTCTCTGAAAATACCCTGTACGCCTTTGGCGGCAGTTTAAAGCACGAGCAACCAGCCACCGCGTTTACGTTCGACCTAGCGGAATCTGTTTGGCAAGCACTGCCAACACCGCCCTTAAATGGCGCTATTTATGGTTCGGCGCTGTATTTCTCAGCGAGCCACAAGGCGATACCGTCTATTTTGATCAGCAATCCTCAGGGCGTATTTGCGTTATCCCCTAAGACTAAACAATGGCAAAAAGTCAGTGAAAGCAATATATGGAGCCTTGCTTGTAAAGCCGATGAAGGCTGTATTGGCGTGGGTAAAGGCGGCGTGGTTGAAAAATACTCTCACGAGCTTTTGTCGGTCGGCCAATAGTGCTTCCCTCTGAACTAACTTCCTTATGGTAGACGTAACTAAAGCGGCACAACTTAAACACGCAAAACGCCAGGCATTAGCCTGGCTGATTGGCGCCGCCATAGTGTTTGTAGGCTTGACCGTTTTGCAAACAATTGCGCCTGACAACGCCGCATTGTGGTGGGTTCAGTTAGTGAAAATGACAAGTGAAGCGGCATTGGTGGGCGGGCTCGCCGATTGGTTTGCGGTGAGCGCATTGTTCAGGCCTATACCCGCCTCACACCCAATACCACACACCAATATTGTGGCAAACAACCAGTCTGTTATTGCGCAAAACCTGGCTGTATTTGTGAAAGACAAGTTTTTTCATAACGATGCCATTGAAACCCTGGTTTCAGGCAGCCACCCTGCGCGAGCCATGGGAGAGTGGTTACAACAACCGAGTAACGCAGCGAGATTAGCAAAGTACATCACCGATAGTCTTGCCGGACTGTTACACGTTATAGACGATGCGCCTGTGAGGGAGGCATTGCACAAGGGTGTTCACAAAGCTTTGGGCCACATTGAACTCGGGGCGATTGTGGCTGGAGGGGTAAAGGTGATGACCCGGGACGGTCGACACCAGAGGCTGCTAAATAAGCTGTTAGATAAACTATCGGAATCGTTGCAGCAGGAAACGACCCAGCAATTTATCGCTGAAAAGCTCACCGAATGGCTGAAAACCGAACATCGCAGACTGGAGAAAATTTTGCCCTCCAGTTGGCTAAGCGAGCAAGGGGCTGGCATTGCGGTAAGTGCACTTGCACATGTTTTAGCTGACGTTAATCAGGATCCACAGCATCCGATTCGGGTGGAATTAAACACTCAGCTCACCAGGTTTATCGATGATCTTGAACACAATGCAGATGCACAACAAAAACTGAATGAATTTAGAGATCGCCTGCTTAACAGTGAAACAGTCGGGCAGTATCTGAATAGTATTTTTGCTGAAATGCGACAGTGGCTGGATAGTGACATTGCAGCAGAAAATGGCCAGATTCGGACGCGTTTAACCAAGTGGTTACAGGCCAGTGGTACTAAGTTAGCGCAGGACAAAGCGTTGCAAGAGGCTGTGGATCACCACATTGGTGAGGCTGCGCGTTACGCCGCACCAGAAATGGCTGATTTCCTGGCTGGGCACATTCGTAAAACCATTGAAAGTTGGGATGCAGCACAATTGTCCCAACAAATAGAATTAAACATTGGCAAAGACCTGCAGAAAGTCCGCATAAACGGCACCCTGGTTGGTGGACTTATCGGCGGCCTGTTGTTTGGTATCGAACAGCTAATCTTCGCATTTGCCTAACTCCCCCTTGTTAAAATTTACATCCTAATACCAATCACATAGCAGTGTTGTTTCACATTAGGTGCAGTATTGTCAGCACAATGTAAAGATACGTTAAGGTCCTTTGATTTGTCTGATTGATCGCGTATCAATGTCGCTCAAATAGCAACATTTTATAGACATAACAGAGTGATATCAGTGATTAGTACAAGGGTGATTAAGCAATGCTGAAGGGATACGGACCGGTAATTAAAATTGCATTGCTGCTGATTATTATTGGCGCGCCTGCTTACGCGCTTTATAGCATTTATGCCCCTGCAGCCAACGACGAGGCACAATTGCTGGCGCCTGTGCGTCGCGGCGATATAGAGACAACCATAGTGGCCACCGGGCAACTTGAGCCTAAACGTTACGTGGAAGTAGGGGCGCAGGTCTCTGGCCAGGTTGATGCGATTTATGTTGAAGAAGGTGACGTAGTTACCGAAGGCCAGTTACTGGTAGACATTGATGCCACGGTGTTTCGTACCCAGGTACAAAAAACCGAAGCTAACCTTGAGAACAAGCGCGCACAGCTTGAACAGTTGAAAGCTGAACGAGAGCTGGCCATATTGCGCGCTAAACGTAACGAACGCTTGCACGCGCAAGATGCCGTGAGTGAAGACGAAGTGTACGCCAGTCAAACCAATGTGCGTGTACTGGATTCAAAGATCAGCGCGTCGATCGCACAAATCAAAGCTGATGAAGCCTCGCTAGAGGGTGACAGAGCAACACTGGGCTTTGCGAAAATCTACGCACCCATTGCGGGAACGGTTGCAACGATTAAAGTGCGTCAGGGCCAAACCCTGAACGCCAATCAAAATGCGCCCACACTACTGCAAATTTCAGACTTAAACACCATGACCGTTCGGGCCGAAGTGTCTGAAGCTGATGTAGGTAAACTGTACCCCGGTATGCCGGTGTATTTCACTACACTGGGCGATACCAGAACGCGTTACCATTCAACAGTGCGTCAGGTGCTGCCGACGCCAAACGTGGTGAATGATGTTGTGCTGTATCAGGTGCTCATTGATATACAGAACGATAGCGGGGCGCTCATGGACGCCATGACCACCCAGGTGTTTTTTGTACAGGAACAAAAAACAGATACGTTATTGGTGCCTCTGGCCGCCATAAAAGGCCCGCCTAGAAATCCGTTTGTCCTGGTTGTTACCGAGCAGGGCAATGAACAGCGCCAGGTCAAAGTGGGGATTAGAAATCGCACCGTTGCTGAGATCCTTGACGGTCTGAGCGAAGGCGAGCAGGTCGTGGTGGGTGTGCGCGGTGCTGCTGCACGAGGTCAGCGCGGACAGCAAAATGGTCCACCGGGAATGCCGCCGGGCATGCCTGGCGGAGGGCGTCGTGGTGGCTTCTAACCCATTAATTTCACTGGATAACGTCAGTCGTAGTTATCAGTCTGAAGGTGCAGAAGTCACGGCACTCAAACAGGTGTCGCTTACCATTCAGAAAGGTGAGTTTGTGGCCATCATGGGGCAATCGGGTTCGGGTAAATCCACCATGATGAATATTCTGGGCTGCCTGGACAAACCCAGTGCAGGTACTTATCGGATTCACGGCCAGTCTGTGGCGGATCTCGATGACAACCAACTGGCTGCATTACGGCTCAAAACCTTTGGTTTTGTGTTCCAGCGCTATCAGTTGCTCTCGACGTTAACGGCACAACAAAACGTTGCGCTACCAGCCATTTACAGCAACACCAGCGAGGTTGAGCGTAATGCTCACGCAGCGCAATTGCTGGGTAAACTTGGGCTTGAGGATCGCATTACCCATCGTCCTGGCGAATTGTCGGGCGGACAGCAACAGCGGGTCTCTGTAGCGCGGGCGCTGATTAATGGCGCTGAAGTGATCCTGGCCGACGAACCTACCGGTGCACTGGATTCAGCCAGCGGCGAACAGTTGCTAGCCCTGCTCAAATCACTACACCAGGAAGGGGTGACAATTATTCTAATCACCCACGATCCAGCAGTCGCGGAGCACGCCCAACGTCAGGTGAAACTGCTGGATGGCGAGATTGTGGAAGATACTGGTGCCGCAGAAACACAGTCTGTCGAGACTGCGCAGCAACAACCGCCAAAGGTTAACGTCTTTCCCAGTATTTCAACGGGCGCTGCACTGGGCATGGCGTTTTCATCGCTGCGGCTAAACTGGTTTCGAACGTTACTTACCTTACTTGGCATCATCATTGGCGTAGCTGCGGTGGTTACCATGATGGCGATAGGTGAGGGCGGAAAACAGGATGTACTTAAACGTATTGAATCCATAGGTACAAATCTTATTTCGATTCGTCCCGGCGGCGGCAATATTCGAAGTTCAGGTGATATCGCATCGCTAACCTTAGAAGACGCAAAAGCACTAGAAGCAATAGAGGGTGCCTTATATGTCGCGCCAGAGCGAAGTACGCGCGCCACCATGCGCTATGGTGAAAATGACTTCTCAGGCCGGATAACCGGTACCATGCCCGCGTATTTTTATGCCAAAGACTGGGAAATGTCTCAGGGCGTCTTTTTTACTAACGAAGATGTCGACAGTTATGCGCCAGTGGTCGTGATAGGCGATACCGTCGCCGAAACCCTGTTTGAAAATAAATACCGCGCCATCGGCGAATATATTTTAATGAAAAATGCGTTTTATCAGGTGATTGGGGTACTGAAATCCAAAGGTGCCAGTGCAGGCGGTAACGACATGGACGACGAAGTATTAATCCCTATTTCTACTGGGCGCTTAAAGGCCTTTGGGCGTCCGTATTTAAGTGGAATTACCATTAAAGCGGCGTCTACAGAAGCTGCATCTGGCGTACAGGAAGAAGCACTGGCCATATTAACGGCACGTCATGGCAAGGAAGATGTGATGGTGCGGACTACGGATTCACTGGTCGAAGCGGTCACAGAAACTCAAAATACCCTGACCTGGTTGCTGGCGTCTGTTGCGGGCATATCGCTGTTTGTTGGTGGTATCGGCGTGATGAACATTATGTTGGTGAATGTGTCGGAGCGGAAACGAGAAATCGGGCTGCGCATGGCGACCGGCGCTAAACCCGGCGACATTTTAAAGCAGTTCAATATAGAAGCCTGGGTGGTGTGTGTTATGGGCGGTTGCGTAGGCATTTTTCTGGGGTATGCCGTGATTTTCGTGCTGTCACAGTTTTCAGTCTCGGTGGCCTATACCTTATTACCGCCAGTTCTGGCTTTTGTTACGTCGTTGGCGGTGGGTGTATTGTTTGGCTTTGCGCCGGCTCACAAGGCTGCCCGGCTAAACCCTATTGATGCGTTGGCAGAGGATTAATTTATGGCACGCTGTTTTGTTCATTTTAGCCCGCGTGCTGCTGCCGTTTCGTTAGCCATGTCCGCTGTCTTTATATTAAGTGCATGCAGTATGCAGCCATCGCGGAGTTTTCCGGAGGTGCAACTGCCTGAGAGCTTCTCAAACCCAAAGATCACTGCAACGGTATCGGTAGATACGAACTGGTGGCACGGGTTCGACTCACCAGAGTTATCGGCGCTAATGGCGCAACTCGCCGCGCAGAATCTGGATTTAGCGACGGCGTCGTTGCGTGTAGAACGTGCGCAATTTCAACTGGGGCAGACTCGAGCCGATAATTTACCTGCCGTGTCGGGACGATTAAGTGGTCGCGGTGGCGAAAACCTGGATACAGGCCTCACGTCACTGAGCTCATCGGCATCAATAGGCGCGATTTATGACGTGGATATTTGGGGTTCGCGTGAAGCCAGTATTCTGGCCTCAACGCTGAATATTGATGTGAGCCAGGCGCAACTTCGAAACCAGTCTGTGCTGTTGCAGCGTCAGCTCGCCAATGCGTATTTTACTCAGTTGTCGTTGCAACAACGCTTAGCCATAGCAAAGCAAAATGTGACAGCATCAGAACAGCTACTGTCGTTAATTCAGTTGCGGTACGACGCTGGTAGCGCATCGGGCATAGAGCTTGCGCAGCAGCGTAACACGCTGTTAAGTGCCCAAAATGAGGTATTGCGTCTGTCGAATCAATTAGCCATTAATAACCGCGCCTTGGCTGCATTGTTGGCCGACAGCGAGTTTCAGCAGCGCGAATTCACGGCACCGGTGAATAGTCTGGCATTGCCGGAAATTGACGTTCAACAGCCTGCCAGTGTATTGCGTCAGCGCCCGGATGTCGCCGCGGCCTTTTTGCAGCTTCAGTTGGCGGACATTAGTGTTTATCAGGCAAGTATTGCCGGTTTACCAGGGTTGAGTTTAAGCGCGGATCTGGGCATGTCAGATCTTACCGATCTTGCCAACGGCTGGTCACTCTCGGCAGCGCTAAGTTCGGCCATGGTGCTGTTTGACAACGGCAAACGTGAACAAGCCGAACGGGTTGCCAACGTGGATACTCAAATTGCGTTCAATAACCTGATGACAACCATAATCAGCGCTGCGCAGGAAATGCAGGATGCAGCAGATAATTATCGTTTTCAGCGTGAAGCGTATGCATTGGACTTGATTGAACTGGAAAACAATCAACGGTTGTACGATTTAGCCCAGGCCAGATATAAGTCGGGTGACAGCGACTTCCTGAATTTGCTCAATGCCCAGCGCAGCTGGTTTAGCGCCCAGTTGAACGTAATCAATCGCTACCAGAGCGCGCTGAGTGCCGCTGTAGATGTGTATACAGCGGCACGAGGTCTGCCAGTAACGAATACGGATAGTTAGCGGTATAGCGGGATAACTATTTAAGCCGCAACGTCGCGCAGTTGAGCCAGATAAGACTGCGCGGCGTGACGTCCCATCTGATAGCCGTGAATAAGTTTATCGCGGCGCATAGTCAGCCTGCCGACACCGAACTCTGCTGGCGGAACGATAACATTAATCCGGCAGTCAGTGGGCGGTGAAGCAATAAATGCCAATGTATCGTTATAGCGCGTAGCACGTTGCTGTATGGCTTGTATCAGTTTTGGGTAGCGGGCAAACACTTTGTTGGCGACCCAGGTACCTTTTTCCTCGGCTTTTTGATAACCCCAGGGCTGGCTGAGTATAACCGTGATGTCCTTAAAACCTTGCTCATAGGCGTACTGCACCGGAATGGCATCTGTCACACCGCCATCGACATAGCGGACTCCCTGATAACGGGGAGGCGTGCGATACGCCATCGGTAAGGCGCAGGTCGCTTCCATTAACACATCTATGTTGTCAGCAGTAACACGGTGATATTCCGGCTCACCAGTGCGCATATTGGTTATAACAGCAATTAACGGCGTAGATGTCGCCAGGGCTTCCGCGTTTATAGGATACCGGGCCTGCGCCTCCAGCCACAGCCATTTCACGTCGGTCATATGGCCTTTCAACATAAAGCGAACGGGATTAAAAAACTCACGTTGTGTAGCAAGGCGGGTAATAATTTTACGATTTCGAGGCGCATTGCCTGTTACATAACCCGCTGCATTTGTGGCACCCGCAGACACACCAAGCACCATATCAAACGGATTGTAGTGTTGAAGCTGAAACGTATCTAGCACACCCGCCGCAAAAATGCCGCGCATTGCACCGCCTTCTACAACCAATGCACTTTTCATGATCCAGACTCCTGTTCAGATGTTTATATGAATACCAACGATTTCGTTGCAAATAGAATACCGAATTGTGTGGGCTAACAGTGATGAATAAAACTACACGGCATAATCGAAAAAATAGAATAGCGAAATGGGTATTGGGTAAGTGATATTCGGAGCGGAAACAGGCACAGTAGGGGCGATAGGCATATTAAGCCAGAAACGCGGAAGCAACAGATTTTTGGTTGAAGAGAGTAATATAAAAGCCGATGAACTATGTCATCGGCTAAGATTTGGATCAGGAACTGACTATCGCATTAAGTGTGATTTAGTGACGCTTAAAAGGAGGGCGACCGCTAAATTGGGTTGTCTTTTCTTCGTTGGTGACTTCGAATTGCGCCAGGTCGACCGTCTCTACACAATCGCTACTGCGCTTAAACGGTGGTTTACCTCGCATAGTGGCTTTATTGGCCTGGCATGTTTGTGCCGATGTTACGACTTCAAACTGAGCCATATCCATTGTCTCGCCGACAACGCGTTGTCTTTTAAACGGTGGCTTTCCTGAGAATTCAGTGACAACCTGTGAGGAAGTTTGCGAAGCAGCGGATCCTGCTTCTGAGGCATTCGCGTGCACCATTGACGTGCATGCAAGGATGCCGGTAGTAAAGAATAACGATAATGTGCTTTTCTTCATAATAGGTGACCTTTTATTTGAAGTTGCTATCTATGTCTATGTTCTGTTGAGATAATATAAGCACTTAATCTAAAGTTTAAAGCCTGTCTCGTGATAGTTAAAAGCTATCAATTTATGAATTCATTCACAAAATAAATATCAATTATTTAAGATTCGCACAAAAAAGGTGCTTGCATGCTTTGTTTTGGTGAACCGGTGCGGTGTGTTTGAAAAAAAGTCATTAAATATGAGTTGGTTAACAAGTGGCGTTTAAATTGCCTCCTTATCAATAAGGTCGGCCAAAGCGTGTCTTTTCTATGAAAAGCAAACTAAGTGTTTTCACCACATTATTGCTCATATACTGTGTCTTCAATACAGCGTACGCTGAGCAGTTTGCTTTGCAGCAAAGTGAAGGCGGTACGTTGTATTTGCGCATCCATACCCGGGCAGTTGACGACGCACAGTTTTTGTTAGACACAGGTTCGTCACTTACATTACTGACCCCTGACACATTTAAAAAATTGAGCGCAAACGAGCCTGCAACAGAAGCAGGCTACGTTAATGCTCGACTTGCAAACGGACAAATTAAAAAGATCAAAACCTATCGCCTGACAGCGTTTGCACTAAGCGATGCCTGTGCATTTGAAGATGTGCAGGTTGCCGTCATGCCAAGAGCCAACAACATTTTAGGTATGGGGTTGCTGTCAAAAGCGGGTTCGCTAAATATCAGTCTGCTGCCGCCAACCCTGACGCTGGAAAAGTGTGATCAGATGCATACTGCTTCTACCGCCCCGTTGAGCACACACTGAAGCAACAAGCTATCCCGGATTGCTGTGACGATGCAACACGCGGCGGGCTTCTTTTCTGACATCGTCTCGCTCACGCCATTTCCACAACAAGTCTCTGTGTGGCGGAATAATATCTTCTGGAATGGCTACCGGGTTCACATAGCGCGGTGGCAAGGGTGAGTCGAGCGTTAATTGCGTAAGCGGTGGGATCTGCCAGGGAGCAAACAAATCCTCAATATCCAGATGTGCGATTTCAGGTACCCATTTTCGAATAAACTCCCCGCTTGGATCGTTGTCTTGCGCTTGTTTCACCGGGTTGTAAACCCGCAGCGTATTTGTACCGGTTACTCCGGCTTGCATTTGAAACTGCGGGTAATGAATACCCGGTTCAAAATCCAGAAACTGTTGTGCAAGGTGAAGTGCACCTCTGCGCCAGTCAATCAGCAAATAATGCGTAAGGAAGCTTACCAGCATAGCCCGCATTCTGAAGTTCAGGTAGCCGGTTTTAATAACACTGCGCATGCAGGCATCAACCATGGGAATACCGGTATTGCCTTCACACCAAGCCTTAAATTGCTGTGTAGCTTGTTCGTCAGCTCTGTACGGAAAACGCTGATATGCGGCGTTAACAGGCCTGAATTCCTGCTCGCATTCACTTTCGAATTTCTGGATAAAGTGGCAGTGCCAATGCAGCCGCGATATAAAAGCTTGTAAGGATCGCGGTAAGGGGGATTTCACGGCGGTAATTGCCTGATAAACCTGCCTAACACTCAGATTTCCCCAAGCCAGATAGGGCGATAAACGCGAGCAACTGCGCATACTCTTGAGGGGACTGGAAATCTGTGTGTGGTAGCTACGATGGCGATCATCGATAAAGGAGACCAGAGTTTGATGTGCCTGTGTCTCTCCGCCAAGTTGCATGTGCTCGTCTGGCCGGTGCAGCTCGGCAGAAATGGTGGCAGGCACGCGGGTAACCAGAGTTTTGTTTGTTTCCCAGTTAATCTTGTGAATGGGTGTACTTACAGGCGCAGAACACATTTGTTTACGCCAGTTTGCCAACCACTGTTTGCGGTGAGTCAGCCCCCTGATAACGCCCGCATAAGGGAATTCTTTCCACTCCACACCCACCGACTTACACCAGGCTTTAAGCTGTTTGTCTCTCTCAAAAGTACACGCCAGCCCCACCTCTTCATAGCTGTATAGCGTTATGCGTTGGTAGTGCTGGTGGAGCCGTTTAAAGAACGGTAAGGCGTCGTCATAGCTGACATGAAAACTGGCATTGAGTGGTCTAAGTTGCTGCTCCATGTCTAACAGACTTTGCCACACAAACCGCCAGTGCCGGTGGCTGTAGTGTGAGTCGGCCATTATTGCTGGTTCGAAAAGGTAAACAGGCAATACCGGATTATTACTTTCCCATGCAGCGTGAAGGGCGTGGTGGTCCTGCAAACGCAAGTCTCGTTTGAACCACACAACGCTTATAGATTGATTGTCCCGCGAAGTCATGTTTGTTACGTGAACGATTGAGTAAAAAACCGCTCGACGCTCGCTGATTGAGTTAACAGCATGTTACCGCTGTTTGTACTGAGTGGGGCAGTAGCCACGGTTTATGTCAGGCGAACGCAACTTTAAGTGTTTGGTATTTCGGCCTTGCGTGCGTTTGCGCCACAGTCGGAAACTCGATGGCTTTAGTTCACTGCGCATGATTTTGATGACAGCGTCCTGATTAACACCAAACAGATTTTCGATAGCTTCAAAAGGCGTGCGGTCTTCCCATGCCATCTCGATGATACGCGACAGGTCGTCGGCACTGTATTGACGGGTGATTTTGCTCAATATTCATTTCCAATAATTCACAATCACCCGTAATACGCAAACGCATTAAGTTTAGATTAATGCAGCACACATTAAGCCTTTACAACAAATTGCGTTAGGCCTTGTTGGGTAGAATTGGCTAGGTCTTTGGCTCTTGAGGCTTCATTCACCGTTTGTTCCAATTGATACTGAATATCGTCGCTGACCTCTGCGATATTGGTTGCGATACCGGCTGCTGTTTGCTGTTGAGCGCTCAGCGCATTTACCGCTTCCAGTATTTGCGAGAATGCCGCTATGTTTTCATTAAAGTCGCGCATCATTGTGGCGAAGGTGTCACGTGTAAAATTAACGCTTTCGTTCATAGCAGTAGAAACATCAATGAGTCTGCCTGACTCGTTCTGTGTTTCCTTAACGAGGGTATCCATTTCATTCAGGAATTTACTGATTTGTTGAGTTGCATCGGCCACTTTTGCCGACAAACTGCGCACTTCATCTGCCACAACAGCAAAGCCTCTACCAGCTTCACCAGCACGGGCAGCTTCGATAGCGGCATTAAGCGCAAGTAAATTGGTTTGATCGGCAAAGCCTTCTACCATTTTTAATATACTGCGTACATTTTCTGCGTTGTTTTGCAGGCCGGTTACCGTGCTGGCAAATTGGTTAAGCAGTTCAGTAATACTGCTAATTTGTTCCTGAGACGTTTCCAGGGTGTCGTTGGCGGTAACGGCATTATTCAAATTAACTTCATTAGACGTAGAAACCTGCTCAGCCGCCGACACAATGTGGTCGATGCGATGGCTCACATCCTGTGCTGACTGGCTAATACTTTGACTGTTCTGCTTTTGCTGTGCCGCCTGTGAATTTACTGAGTCTACGATGTGGCTAACGGTGTTATTGGCCTCCGCTGCTTTTTCTGCATCCTGATATATCTTCGCGATGAGTCTAGCCAGATTACCTGCAAAGGTGTTGTAGGCCGCCGACAGCTCACTGAACTCGTCGCAGGTGAAAGCGGGTAGGCGAGTGGAGAGGTCGCCCTGGGTATGGTTAATGTGATTTAGTGTTGAAAGCAATGCTTTTACAGGGCGAACGATCAGGTGATGCAAATAAAAAATAGTGAACCCGAAACACAGGGTGCTGATAACAAACACTGAAATCACAGTACCTTGCATGGCGTGCTGCTCTTCAGGCGGCGCGGACAGCATAGAATAGAACAGGTAAAAGTTGATGATTTGAAATATAAACAAGAAGCTTATATTGCCAATGATTTTACGTGAAAGCGTAAAGAAGAACGTTTTCTCAATGACGTTGTACATCTGCCAAAATGTTTGCATGGGGTCTGATCCCGCTATTTTTGTTGGTTGTTTTACGCGCAATTTCTGCACTTTATACTCAAATTATAGCTAAGCAACTGGGGTAATTCTTTGCGTGAGATCAGGTGTTGTTGAGATAAAGCTAGTTATGGAATAGTGCCTAATGGCACTTGAAAAGCAGTTTGTTAGAGGAAGGACAAGAAATACCGGGAGTCTAAATAAAAACCCCATGCCTTTCGGCACAGGGTTTATGTTTGGTGGAGCTGGCGGGATTTGAACCCGCGTCCAGAAAATGT
>CERD01069363.1_pt1 | contig 91199 bp, 82 predicted proteins | sample 530931 | NCBI WGS metagenome assembly CERD01 (sample SAMEA2621101, study PRJEB7988) | marine metagenome | isolation source: saline water (ENVO:00002010), including
TAAGTTAAATCTTGAAGCACCTTTTTGTCTGTCCATTTTTAGTGGGACAGATCATGGAAGAGGCTTTTTTTCAATGCTGTTTACTTTACTTTTATACTTGTAAACGCTTAGGACTTAAAACATTTGTCATCTTAGACAATAAGCGAACCACTAAGAAAAAACCTAGATTTGCAAAAAACAAAACTTTAATTTCTTCCGAGTAGGCAAAAGTTCCTAGCTCCATACTTGTGGCAAAAACAGCCAAAATACAAATCACATAATAACCAGCACAAAAACCTAAGTACTCTCTGCGAATTGTATCCTTCCAATCAAAAGAGTTTTTCGGTTTTTCAAAGTTTGCAAACTTTGGCCAGAAAGGAGGTGTACTCTTGGACCATTCATCATAGGCTTCTGAACCAAATTTTTTTCTTAAGAACTGTTCTTCAGCGAACATAATTCTTTCGTAATACAACCAGTATGCCAAAGTACATAGTAAAACAAACTCCCAAGAACCTACGAACAATAAAGTTCCTAACCACATAAAGTAGTTCCCTAAATAAAGAGGATGGCGAACCATTGAGTACATTCCTGTTTTATTGATCGACTCGGCCACTTGACCTGCAGATGTATTGCGACCCGAGGTACGATCATCTGAGTATCCAATTGCATAGGCACGAATGAATTGCCCCAAGAAAATGAAAGCAGAACAAATTCCGATCCATAACCATTGGCTTTCTACTGGAAATTGCATTCCTTCTAGGTAAATATAAACGACTCCAGCTAAAACAAATAGCGCCGGAATCCAAGAGCGATTACGAAAAAGCACATTACCTTGCGCTTCCAATTCATGAACCAAAGCCACAAACTCTCCTTGATTGGTTTTTGAAGTCAGGATCTTAATACAAATTATTGAGAAAGAAAACCTTCATACTTAGGTTTTACGGGCTTTTCCTTGAAATTAAGTATCTGCCAAAAGTTTAGTGCTGGGGATTTCAATCTCTAAGCTCCCCTCAAACTCTAGCTGACAACTTAAGCGTTCATTTTGAGCAAAATTCCTACCAGCAATGGCCTCTGCTTCAACCTCATTAGGTCCTTTTAAAAGGGAGAGATCAGAGTGCACAAACACTCGGCATGTGGTGCAGGTTCCCATTCCTTCACAGCTATTATTGATAGGAATTTTGTTGGCTTTTAAATTTTCTAACACACTGAGCTGTTCATCCGCTGCAATCTCTATTTCCGTATTTACAATCTTTATAGATTTCGACAACTTAGAATCCCTCACTGAGAAAGTTTGTAAAAGTCTTTTTGAAAACTTGAATGACTCAAAACTCTTAAGTAATACTATTATTATGAAATATATCGCATTCGACTTAGAAACAACAGGCTTTCTACCTGGCGTAGAGCAAATTACTGAAATTGGTGCTGTAAAATTTGAAAATGGAAAAGCCATTGCTCGTTTTGCAACTCTAGTAAACCCTCAAAAACCAATCCCAGCTGAAGTAGTTAAGGTTACAGGAATTACCGATGAGATGGTCAAAGATGCACCTTTGATCGAAAGCTTACTTCCTCAATTTGCTGAATTTTGTGGCGAAGACTTAATCGTTGCCCATAATGCGGCTTTTGATGTTCAGTTTTTAACTGCCGACATCAAAAAATATGAATCTCCAGCACCAAAAGGCTTAGTTTTAGATACTCTAGGAATCGCCAAAAAAGTAATTCCTGGTATGGCCAACTACAAACTAGGAACTTTGGTTCAGCATTTTGACATTCAAACTACTGACTTTCACCGCGCCGAAGAAGATGCTGGGTATTGTGGCCAGTTATTCTGGAAGTTGATTCAAAAAATTTCCGATGGCGAGAAACTTCCAGCCATCGAAAACCTAATCAGTCTATCTGGAAAGTCATTAGAGTTTCCACAAATTGAAAGACAGCCTAAACAGTTAGGCCTAATGGATCTTTTATAAAATTGCAGCGTTGGTGATAGGAAATCTTCTTCCTGTCCCAAAAGCGTGTTTACTAACACGTACGATGGGAGCCGCTTGCCAACGCTTGAACTCATTTCGATAAATCATTTTTAAAACTTCTTTATCTACCTTTGTCGTTGCTGGTTTACATTCGACAACAATCTTCTCTATGCTTTTATCTAAAACTTTATAAGGCGGCAAAGAGTCCTCATCCTTCTGATCAGGGCGAAGCTCCGCACTTGGAGGCCTATCAATGATTCTCCTAGGAATTAGCTCATATTCTTTATTGTAGTATTCACTTAAAGCAAAAACCTCTGTTTTAAGTAAGTCACCAATTGGAGCCAATCCTCCATTCATATCTCCATACAAAGTAGCGTAACCGGTTGCATACTCACTCTTATTACCTGTGGTTAGCAACATGGAATGATGGCGATTTGAATAGGCCATTAAAAAGGCCCCTCGAATTCTTGCTTGCAAGTTTTCATTCATCAATCCGAAGTCTTCTTTGCTAATATTGTCTTCAAAAGCTTTTAGCATCCCCTCATATGGGTCTTTGATGGGGATTGAATAAAACTTACTTCCTAGGTTAGATGCCAGCTGCTTTGCAAGCTCATAACTTTCTTGGTGATTAAATTCACTCGGCATGGCAATGCAAGTTACGTTACCAGGTCCAAGAGCATCCACTGCCAAACAAGCAACCAAAGCAGAGTCAATGCCTCCACTCAAACCTAGGTGCACCTTCTTCATTCCATTTTTAGCAACAAAGTCTTTGATTCCTAAGGCGATTGCACGGCGAAAAGCTTCAAGGTCTTTGTCCTTCTTTTTCAAGGAGGTTAAATTGTGAGGGCGAATTCCACCTTCAAGACTATCTATATCAACAAGATTAATGTCCTCTTCAAAATAGGAACTCTCTGCAATTACATTTCCTTTTTTATCTACCGCAATTGAACCGCCATCAAAAACTAACTCATCCTGACCACCGACCATGTTTACATAAACTAGTGGGCATTTCATATACTGTGCAGTTTTTTGCACCACGCTCAAGCGACGCTCATCTTTGGCTTTTGAAAATGGGGAAGCACTTAAGTTTAAAACTGCATCGAACTTCTCTCCCCTAAGCGCTCGAAACGGATTGTTGACATATCGAGTGCCTTCCCAGGCTTCACCCCAACCCCAAATGTCCTCGCAAATACTTACCAATAAACGTTTCCCTTTAAATTTTAAAACATTCTTGACCAGCTCACCTTCGGCAAAATGTCTTTTTTCATCAAAGACTTCATAAGTTGGCAAAAGCTCTTTGTGAAAAAACTTAGGCTTTTTATTTTTCTGTAAAAATACGGCCGAGTTTCTAAAGTACTTAATATCCGTTTTCTTCGCATGAGTTACAGCGCCAAATAAAACGCCGATACCTTCTGGAATTTTCTTTGCTAGCTTTTCTAGTTCTTTATCTTGAGCAGCTACGATACTCGGTCTTTCTAAAAGATCTGATGTCCAGTAGCCGAAAAGAGCTAATTCAGGGAATAAGACTAAATCGCAATTTCTATCTAGTGCTTTCTTTGTGTACTCAATAATTTTATCTGCATTGGCAGAAAAATTTCCTAAATGACTATTGATTTGGGCCATTGCAATTCGCATAATTTACCTCGTAAAAAGGATTTATAACATTATGCCGGCCGCTGGAAAACCTTTATTGAAAAGAGCCGTGAACTTTCACAACTCTTTGTTGAAATAATTTGAGATTTAAAAAGGAGTTTTTATTTACAGCTGTGGATCTAGGCTTGGAACAATATCCAAATGTTTCGGTTTTTGTTCTATAGGTATCCTTCCTGTAAAACCTTCTGAATACTTGTGCCAAAAGTTAATTTTTTCTTCAGGATACTTCCAGCAATAATAACCGTCTCCACTATCAAAATCTGCCAACCATAAACCTTTGGTTTTTCCACCAAGTTTTTCTATCTTGGTTTGCCAAGAAATTATGATTCGATCGATTTCTGCTTCCAAAGATTTTGCTAGATCGGAACCAGGAGCAACATCTGTTAGTGAGTACAACTGATTTAAGAGCTCATCTGCTTCGGTCTTTGCGCTATTAGTGACTTTTAAAAAAACGGGAACAAGACTGTTAAGCTCATCGAGCTTAAATACCTTCTTCTTTTGATTGAACGCGATAACTTTTGCCAAATCTCCCCCAACATATAGGCAAAATGATCAAGAGCTCACCCCCCAGTGGTCCCTTCATCTGCTTAGCGGTAGGATGCAGGTGCTAAACAATAGTTTCAACATAAAAGATCATAAATATTTAAAATCATTAGAACTATGTAGGATTTCTAGAACTTCTTCCAAAATGCTGTGGAAAAATTTCCGCGCAAAGACGCAGCAAAACTTTTAACGTTTATTTGCGTTGCGTCTTTTTAATCCATTGATTTAGTTATGCTTTGAATTTGACCACCTAAGAATAAAATCAAAGCGACCACCATACAAAAGATGATTAGATATCGCATGAAATTACCAAAAGACATTTCTTCTACCTGAGTATCATCATTGGCCGGTCTTCTTTCAGACACCGGAACTTTTTTGTCTCTGCCAGACTGACCTCCGGCTTCGGCCACAGCACTTGATGAAGCCTCTTGTCCGCCCTCAACATTTCCACTCTCATTTTCTGAACCATAGGCCCTTAATACACGTCGAGTTCTCAAGCCCCCGCCAGAAGCATTTGTGCCCAAGTCGGTATAAGTATTAGCCCTAGGATTGAAAGGAACTTTTTTATTTTTATTATTTCCAAAGCCAGTATTCTCGCCCTGTCCACCAACGGATACCCGATTGGATCTTCCTCCACTACCTAAACCGCCTGAGCTCCTAGACGAACCTGCCGGGCCTGCACTAGATGCCCCTAAATTTCCAGAAGAACTTCCTGCTCCCACCGAACTTCCCGGTTCCCTGCCAACAGTGGTTCCAGAAGAGTTGGGATTACTTCCTCCATATACCCCGCCGCCACCGACATTGGAATCTCCCGAAGAATTAGAAGCGGAATTACTTGAGCTACTATCCATTGGCCTTCCATTAGCAAGACTGAATGCTTGAAAGGAAGTGTTACAAATTCCTTCGTCATCACCACCTAATTGTGGCAACTCGCCTGACTCAATCAAACATTGAAGGTAATCACCAAAATAGCTATCTGTAAAAGCTTGGAAGGCAGAACTAAATTGATAAATTGAGCCGGTTAAAATAGTGACCACTATAACAAGTAATAAAGTATACTCTAAAACTGCTTGGCCAGACTCTTGCGCCAGTTTCTTTGCTGAGAACTCTCTCATTTTAAGATGAGAAATTTTTCCTAGGATTTTCCCAGGAAAACATCTTAAAATAGATGAGATGCGAAATGTGAAACACTTAAGTCTAGTCATATTATTTTTTCTCGGCAACAGCCCTATTCTCTTATCGGCAGAAAATGAACAGGCTAAAACTGACTCGGCCAAAGTCGTAAACAAAACAAGAAGCAAAGCTCCTACAAAAACAAAGCAAACTAAGCCAAAAATCGTTAAGGTAGACAAAGAAAAACTCGCTAAACGAGCAGAATTAATTCGAAAGAAAAACATAAGCATCTTAAAAAAGAAAGTCGCAAAAACTCCAAGCAAAGAGCTAAAGCAGAAACTAGCTCTTTATCTCATGAAAGACCAACAGTACAAAGATGCCATAGAGATATATCGTGATCTTCTCGATCCCAACGATTTGAAGTCTTACCTGAATTTAGCCGAAGCCTATCGTGGCAATAAAGCTTGGCTGGATGAAATTCGTGTTTTAAACCAAGTCATTCCAAAGTGGCCAAACTATGCGAACCTTTACTTCTTACAAGCAAATGCGTTTAAAGAAATTGATAAATTGGATGATGCTACGATTAAGTATAGAAAAACTCTGAGCCTTCAGCCAAAATTTGAAGATGCCTACTGGGGTTTGTATGAAATTTTCAAACTAAAGAAAAATAACTATGAAGGTAGGATCATTTTACAAGACATGATTCGAATCTTTGGTGAAAAGGCTGAATACTATACAGAACTTTGCCAAAACTATACAGAAGACAGTTATTTTGAAGAGGCTTTGGCGGCTTGCCAAGTTGCGGTTCGCCTCTCGCCTAAGATTGCAAAAAATCACGTTTACCTTGGCTTAACCCAACAATACAAAGGCAATAATGTTCAAGCTGAAAAAATACTAAGTTATGCGGCTCGACAGTTTCCGGGTAGTAGTTTCGCACAAGAATCTGCCGGTAAAGTTATGCAAGAAAAAGAGAACTATGAAGTTGCCGCAAAATTTTACCGTCAATGCATACGAACCGACAAATCAAAGGTGAACTGCTGGAAAGGTTATGCGCAAACCAATTTTCAATTAGGAAAGTACAAAGAGTCCTTAAAAGCTTACAAAATTGTTTGCGAAAAAGACCGAACTGTTTTAACCGAATTTAAAAAACAAGCCGCCATCTTAAGAATCAATGGTAAGTCAGACTGGTATGACAAGTACACAGAAGCTGTCACCTCCTGCTATTACTAAACACAAAAAACTTTATAGACCCAAGTTCTAAAAAATCTAGCTTTAAAAAGCCTCTTTTAGCATTTAATCCAAGTCCATTGAAAACAATAGGTGTAAAGCTGTTTAAATTCATCGCAGCAAGCTACAAATGCCCTTTACTCAAAGAATACGAGGCCTTATGATGGCTCCACTTGGAGGTATTTATGAAATTAGGAAGCTTGAAATCTGATTCAAGAGACGGAGTATTGGTTGTTGTTAGCAAAGACAATAAAAAAGTTATCAAAGCAACTGGCATTGCGGAGACGCTTCAATTTGCACTCGATAACTGGGAACAATGTGAGCCAAAGTTAAAAGCCCTTTCTGATTCTTTAAATAACTCAAGCCTTGAAGGTGAGTTTGATTATAACCTAAATGATTTTCACTCTCCCCTTCCACGCGCTTACACTTGGATGGATGGCTCTGCTTTTATTCAACACGTAAAACTTGTTCGTAAAGCAAGAAACGCTCCATTACCAGAAACCTTAGAAACTAGTCCTTTAATGTACCAAGGTGGAAGTGATTGTTTCTTAAGTCCAACCCAAGATATTCCTCAGGTAGATTTTAGTCACGGTACCGACTTTGAAGGTGAATATGTAGTTGTAACTGGTGACCTTCCTTTGAACCCAAGTATAGAAGAATGTGCAAAACAGATTCGCCTAATCGGAATTTGTAATGACGTTTCACTGCGTGGACTTATTCCAGAAGAGCTAGGTAAAGGTTTTGGTTTTGTTAACTCCAAACCAAGTAGTGCATTTGGACCATTGTTCGTAAGCCCAGATGAATTAGGTGATGCTTGGGTTGATGGAAGAGTTGAGTTAAACCTAGACGTAAAATATAACAATGAATTTTTTGGTAAAGCAAACGGCCGTGAAATGTTCTTCAACTTCCCTCGCCTAGTACAACACGCAGCAAGTACTCGCCCTCTTTGTGCTGGAAGTATCATTGGTAGTGGAACCGTATCTAATGAAGATGAAAGCGTTGGTAGCAGCTGCTTGGCAGAAAAAAGAATGCTAGAAAAAATTAAAACCGGAGAATTTATCACTCCATTTATGAAAGTAAATGACACCATTGAAATAGAAGTCTTCGATAAAAACGGTCAAAGTGTCTTTGGTAAGATTTCCCAAAAAGTAGTAAAGGCTTAAAATGGCAAGCTTGTTTAGTTATTTTCGTTCAAGTTGTTCCTTTCGTGTAAGAATCGTTTTAGCTTTTTTAGAGCAAGACTATGAATACCGCTCCATTCACTTATTACACGCTGGAGGCGAACAACACTTTGATGACTACAAGCTTTTAAATCCAATGGCACAAGTGCCAAGCTATTTAGATGAAGACATTCAATTGACTCAAAGTGTAGCTATCATTGAATATTTAAACGCAAAGTTTCCAGACAAAGAAGTTATTCCTAAAGACATCATAAAGGCTGCAAAAGTTAGAGAAGTTACTGAAATCATAAACTCTGGAATCCAGCCTTTACAAAACTTAAAGCTCCTGCAAACTTTAAAGCAAGAGTTTAATATGTCAGAGGAGCAAAAGATCGCCTGGATCATTCAGGTAATCGAAAACGGTTTTAATGCCATTGAGAAAAAACTATTGATGAATCAAAAGTTTTGTTTTGACCAATTTAGCATGGCCGATGCCGTCTTGGTTCCCCAAGTTTTTAATGCAATTCGCTTTGGAGTTGAATTAGATAAATTTCCTAAAATTCAAAGTATTTACCAGAACTGTATGGATCTTGATTACTTTAAAAAGGCTGCTCCAGATCAGCAGCCCGATACGCCAAAAGATTAAAACGAAAATTGGTTAGTCTTTTTAATATTAAAATCTTCAGGGTATAGTTCTTCTTGCTCTCTTAGAGGACTATTGGTTTTCGTTAAAAGCCCTTTTACATAAGCCCTTGTTGATGCATCTAAAAAAGTGTCTAAATAATCTGAAAATATTTTCTCAAAACCTGAAATCTTGCATGAGCCACTAAGTTCTTTTATTTTCCGATTCAAGTTTGGGTAAGACTCAAGCCCTTGATAAGTTAGATTACAATTTGTAAGCATTAAGCTAGAAAGCTCCGCATCTATCGCAACGAAGCTTTTAGCACAATGATTCGAGGCTTTTGGGTTTTCCGTTTTGTACACGCTATCACTTTCAATCAATTCTAAAATTTCAATCTTTTGGATGGCAGCCATTTTATACAATTGGAGGCCAAGAGCCAAATTAGAAGGTTCTTCTGATTTAGAGTACTGTGGATTGAATGCTTCTAGACCTTCGTCTAAGCAGAATGCATTAAGCTCAAGGGAGCTGGCGAACATAAAAATCATTATCATTGTTATTTTTAAAACTCTCATCAAAGAAATATAGTTGCAAAGTCAGTTCCAACAAGGAAGGCATTGATGTTCTTCAGGTCTAAATAAATGGGCTTTCAAAAAGCTTTCCTGTAGCATTTTGCTTTCTGTACAAGTTTTGTCACCTACCTGTAAACAGACTTAGCAAGCCAATACTGTCATTTTTGTTTTAATCAGTAATTATAAAAATCTAGCTTATCTCTTTGAAATCACATCAACTTTTTGAAACTTTTTTGAAGTTTAGCTATGCATTAGATAAGATTTGTCGATGATTTTTTCGACGTATCACTTTGATACGTAAAAAGCTTTTTTACGTCTAAATCTTGGTGAATCTCCTAGACCAAAGTATAATGAAGATATCTGTAGCTTACGTTTGCTCTTAACTAGCTAATTTTTTTGGAATTCTGTTAAACATTATTCCAGACCTAGACTTAATTCGGAACAATATATCACCGATAAGATTTTATAGAAGGCCCGGATTGGCCTGAACTATTTTTTAACAATGGGGGAAAAATGGAGAACTTAAAACAATTCACAAAGAGACTGATAAAAGAAGAAGATGCCCAAGGTATGACTGAGTACATTCTACTTCTTGTTGCTGTAGTTGGAATTGTGATGGTTTTTAAAAATCAAATTACTGCACGAGTTGAATCTGCCGTTGGTACTTTAGGCGATAAAATCGGTTCTGCTCTACAGTAAGGTGAAATGAGATGACTACAGAGCTAGTAATTCTGCTTAGCTTTATTGTTGTAATCATGCTGTCTGTTTTACAGAAGCTACCGTCAAGTTTTGAAAACTCTGCCGGATATTTGAGTGCAAGAATTGAAAAGCAAATTGAGACAGGTGGTGGCTTTGTAAAAGCAGATACAGAAACAGATTGGGTTGCTCCCGATTAAATCCAGGAGCATCAAATTGGGATGGAGGACATGGAACAGTTAATAGTAGGTTCATTATTAGCCGCAAGTGTTGCGAGTGACTTAAGGACACGCAAGGTTAGAAATTATCTAATCCTTGGTTTTCTTGTTCTTAGCATAATCTACTTTGCCAGTGTTACCAGTTTTTCTTTACTGCAACTGCAAAATCTTGCTGTGGTTTGTCTTGCCTGTCTTCCATTAGTCTATCTTCGAGCGCTAGGGGCTGGTGACTTCAAACTTCTATTAGTGGTTTGTATGTTTTTAAATCCAAGCCAACTCTATTCACTAATGTTTTTAAGTCTGTTTTGGAATGCAGTTTCAGGGAGTCTAAAGTATTTAGTGAATAAAATCACAAAGAGTCAAACGAATCGAGAAGCTTTACGCTTTCCTTTTACGTTTGGAATATTATTAGCTTGGTTTAGCTTAGACTATTTACCGAAAGGAATATTTCCATGGTGAAGTCACAGTCAGGTCAAGCATCCGTAGAGTTTATTTTAATTGCCGTGGTAATGGTTAGCATTTCCATAGGAATTTTTAAGGCTCTGCGAGCAAACAATGTGTTTCCAACTATGGTAAGTGGTCCAAGTGATTACTTACGAGGAATGGTAGAAAACGGTGTATGGAAACCTTACCAACAAGGCAAGGCTCTACATCCAAGTCACTTAGGGAGAAAGGTAGCGATTAAACCAAGTAATTAATCTGGGGGAAAATGATTAATAAGGGGAAAAACATTCTTAACGATGAATCAGGAAGCATAGCCGTAGATTTTACCTTCGGTCTAACGCTTGCTATTGTCTCTATGGGTGTGTTTTTTGCCATTAGCTTAACTCTCTCCATGGTTGAACTTACTCAATACGTAGCCTTTGCCACCTCAAGAACCTATTATGCGGGACATTTAAGTCAGGCCACTCAAGCCGCACGTGGTGACAGAAAGCTCAGAAATCTATTATCGACTGAACCATTTAAAACAATGTTGAAAGAAAGTGCTTGGTTCGAAGTAAAAGTGGAAGACTCCGCTCTTGGTAATTATGCCACTGAGTTTAATGCCGCTGATCCAAGAGGTAGAGATATTTTCGAAGGCGCAAAATTAACTTTTACGGCCGATATTCTTGATATGAGTTTCCCGATCATCGGCGGTAATTCCGATGGCCCATTCACTACAAACGTATTTAGCTTTCTTGGTCGAGAGCCTAGTACTGAAGAGTGTATGGAAAACTTTTTTAAACAAAAAACAAATTTAATTCAGGGATTAGGATATAGCTTCCCTGTCAATGCAAGTGCAATAACGGTGGTGCCAGATAATGGTTGTTAAAAAGTTGAAAAAACAATTTAACGAAGAAGGCTTTGCCACCATTGAGGCATTGACCATGGTTTTTATTATGGTCGGTCTTATGAGCTTCACTATAGGAAGCTTTGGAGTTGTTCATACAGGTATTGTAAATAGCATCGCCTCAAAAACCTACCTATGGGAGATGATGGAAATGCGAGCCGATGTTTCCTACCATCGATCCAATCCTGGTTATGATGCAGGAGCATGGAATGAAAGTATGCGTTTGAAACCAGGTTTTCGTTACGGAGGAATTGCTTCGGAGCGAAACTCTGGATCTGACAATCCCAAATTTAATGCTACTGCCAGGAACATCGATTTCAGAGTCGCCAAAGACAATTCTGGACGATCTAGCGATAGTAGTTCTAAGCATAGTCAAACTAGAAACTTAAATTTAAATGAACGAGCGAGTATTTCGGTCGACGACGTATGGGTAAAAACAACTTACGGCATTTGTTTGAACGCATCTTGTGGAGGTGTTGAATGAACCCGAATCCAACTAGAACCTTATGGATATCCATTGGCTCTGCCCTTTTTGCAGTTTTCTTTGTCTATTCTTATTCGCAAGGTAAGAAACAAGAATACGATGATAAGTTTGGTACCATGAAGCAAGTATTGATTGCTAAAAAAGACATTCTTGAAATGAGTGATATCGACGATACCATGATTGATATTGTGGAAAAGCCTGCGGACTTTGTTGAGCCAGGTGCTTTGACCAACCCTGAGGAAGTTATTAGCTTAGTTGCCGCTGTGCCAATTAAAAAAGGTGAGCAAATCATTGCAACTAAAATTTTAAAGCCAGGCCCTAACACTGGTTTAGCCTTGCAGGTAGCTCCAACTCGCCGAGCCGTGACCATTCCGGTAGATGAATTTAGAGGTGTTGCAAAGTTAATCCGTCCTGGTGACAGAATTGACCTTCTTGCTGTTGTAGAACAAGGCAAGGGCTTGGATAAGTCTTTTAACGTTAAAACCATCTTACAAGATGTTTCGGTTTTAGCTACTGGCGTAAGAATCACCAATAATATTCCTAGAAAACTGGATGATGATGGTAAGTCATATACCAATTTAAATACCTACACAGACTTTTCTAGTATCACCGTTGAACTTGATCCACAGAAAGCACAGGAAATCATTTTCCTGATGGCAACCAACCCTGGGTCACTTTATATGACTTTAAGAAACCCGAACGATCGAACTAAGCAAAATCTATCTATGACTACTCAGCAAAGCGTTCAAGGATATGCAAGTGTTAATAGAAATGTAGCACCAACGCGAAGACCTACTTCTGTTGTAACAAAACAAACTGTAGCACCTAAGCCAAAGCCGAAGAAAAAAAGAAGTAGAAATAATGGGCCTTTTAGGGAAATTAATTAGAGATGAAATGAGGCAGTAATGGGAAAAAGGGAAATTTGGAAAATAGGGGTAATAAGTTGGCTACTGCTTTTTGCAGTAGAAAGCCTATATGCAAAAAACCTCACTCGTAAAAGAGAATACATAAACCTTTCTGTTGGGCTTACTCACGACCAACCGGTTCCATACATTCCTGCGGGAGCAAGTTATACAGGGAATTGGAGAAGTTGTACGAAGCTTTCAGTTGATGGTGCTTCAAATACGATTCGCTTTGAGCCCAAGAATGCCGGAGCTTGTACTCTGGTAGTTTTTGATAACAAAAAACGAAAGGTCTATGAGTTTTTCCTGACGGTTAAAAAGTCCAATCTCAACCACATCGCTAGAGAGATTAAATCTTTGGTTGGTGATATTGAAGGGATTGCGATTAAAATTATTAACAATAAGGTAATCATTGATGGGCAGATTCTCTTACCAAGAGATATGTCTCGTATTTTTAGTGTTTGCCAAGAATATGGTAACAACTGTTCAAGCCTTGTAACGCTAAGCCCTCTTGCGCAAAAGAAGCTAGCAAAATACATTGAGCGTGACATTAACAATCCAGAAATTAGTGTTCGAGCCGTTAATAATAAGTTTATCTTAGAGGGCCAAGCAAACGATGATGCCGAAAAAGCAAAAGCAGAAATCATCGCAAAAACCTATGTACCAGACATCATTGTAGATAAGGCGGAAGCTGGTGGTGTGATTAAAAAATATAAGGTAAACCAGGTAGTAATTAACTTGCTTACCGTTAAATCCGCGCCGGCTCCTGAACCAGGAAAAATCATTCAATTGGTTGTTCATTATGTGGAACTTAAAAAGGATTATAACAAATCCCATCGCTTTCAATGGACACCAACTCTCGGTGACGGATCTTCCCTCGCTTTTCAAGGCGGTGGTAGTCGCGGAGTAGCTGGGATTGTTTCCGAAATTACTGGAACCATCAACAACCTTCTGCCTAGATTAAATTGGGCAAAGGCACATGGTTACGCTAGAGTTTTACAGAGCTCCAGTATCATCGTACAAGATGGTAACAAAGGTAGTTTAAAGTCGATGACCCGTATTCCTTACGTTACTGTCACGGCCGAGGGAATGCCTAAAACAGACTTTGAAGAAGCAGGTATTAATACAGCCATCACTCCGAGAATCATGGGAGCTAGGTCTGATACCATACATTTAAATATTAGCTTCATTATCAAGTCTCTTTTAAACATTACTGATAGTGGACCGGTGGTATCGGATTCCAACTTAAATACAGTTATCATGGTTCGCTCCGGCGAGTCGGCGGCAATCGGTGGTTTGGTGCAAAGTAGTACAAGCACTGACTACAACAAACTTCCGCAAAACGCTCCGACCAACCCTTTGTTTAGCTTGTATAATTCAAAGTCTTTTAGAAAGGACCAAAGTCAGTTCGTTGTGTTTATCACACCAGTCATTAAGGCATCCGCTAGTGAAGGTGCTGATAGAATTAAAAGAAAAGTTCGTTTGTTGAACTAGTTTTTTGTTTAAAATTATGACCAAAATAAAAAGAGAGCTTGAAGAGCTCTCTTTTTTTATTTTCCCAAACCTTAGGCGAGTAAAAGCAATCCTAAATCATCGAAAATCAGGTCCAGTTTATAGTCTAAATGTCTAATTTTCCGACGATTCTTCCGATAAAGATATGAGGGTATTATATGTCATTACATCCAAAATGTCATTTGATCGCAATTAGTGGCGGTAAAGGTGGTGTGGGAAAATCAGTTTTCACAGCAAACTTTGCTATGTCATTAATTATGGATGCAAGAGCGAAGGTTCTTGTTATCGATTTAGATCAAAACTCTGCTGGTGATCAAAACATCATTCTTGGTGTAAAACCAGAAAAGACCGTGAATGATCTTGTAAAGTACACAGGTCAAATCAACCCTCAAACCATTCAACAAATGGTAAACAGACATCCAAGTGGTTTAATGTACTTAGCTGCTGTAAAAGCGAGTGAAGAAAGGTTAAACGTTGATCCAAGTACCCTCCAACGTCAACTATTTCAAATCAGCCCGATGTTTGATTATATTCTATGTGATTTAGGTTCACAAATTGAAGAGGCTCAACTTGCGATGTTAGATGTTGCTAGTGCTGCCCTAATGCTAACTACTCCAGAAATTCTTGCTGTTACACAGACTAAGCGTTTAATCAATGAACTGGTAGCGAAAACTCTTCCGAGAGATTTGTTCCAAATAGTGGTTAACAAAAGCAATAAGACAAGTATGCCTCCACAAAGCATACAGCAGATGACGGCGACAAGAGTACTTAGTGTTATTCCACAAGATGATATAACAACAGCTGGTTCCCTAGCTAGGTCAACTCCCTTTGTAAATCCACAGGGAAATACACCAATTGCAAATGCTGTAAGAGGAGTTTTCAGAAATCTATCTGGCTCAGGCATTTTGCAAAAAATGAAAAGCACACAACGACCTACACGCGCACAAGAAAGCTCTTCTAACTCGAATGCTATTCCTGGCGCAAAAAATATGAATCCAAAAAACTTGCTTAAGTTAAGACTCCACTCTGGCTTAATTCAAGAAATGGATATGAAAGATGGAATCACAGATATTGACCAAGACCCGCAAAAGCAAGAGGTCTTGCGTAAGAAAACAACTAAAATAATCACTATGCTAATTGATAGAGAACAGCAAAACTTCTCTAGAGATGAACGTGCACAAATCATCAAAGAAGTATTAGACGAAGCCTTAGGTTTGGGTCCTTTAGAAAACTTACTAGATGACGATGATGTCACAGAAATCATGGTTAATGGCCCTGATCATATTTTTGTTGAACGAAAAGGAAAGCTAACTCTAAGTAAAGTGACTTTTACTTCCAATGAACAATTGGTGTTAGTGATAAAGAGAATTGTTTTTCCTCTTGGAAGACAAATTAATGAGAGTCAGCCTTATGTAGATGCCCGACTAGCAGATGGGTCTCGTGTAAATGCGGTTATTGCTCCTATTGCATTAGACGGTGCCTCTTTAACCATTCGTAAATTTTCAAAAGAAACCATTACACCGCAACATTATATTGGTTGGGGATCGATGACTCAAAGTATGATCGATTTTCTAAAAATTTGTGTTGAGAATGGAAAAAATATTGTTATTAGTGGTGGTACCGGTTCTGGTAAAACCACACTTCTAAATGTACTAAGTAATTTCATTCCGCCCACTGAAAGAATCATCACTGTGGAAGATGCGGCCGAACTACAACTAAATCAGGAACACGTCGTTCGATTAGAAACCCGTCCTGCCAATATGGAAGGAACTGGTGAAATTGGAATTCGTGACCTTGTGAGAAATACTCTAAGAATGCGACCGGATAGAATTGTTGTTGGAGAGTGTCGTGGCGGAGAAGCTCTAGACATGCTTCAAGCAATGAACACAGGACATGATGGTTCATTAACAACAACTCATGCCAACTCCCCTCGCGAAGCCATCGGCCGACTAGAGACTCTATGTATGATGGCAGATGCGGGTTTACCTTCAACGGCCATTCGTCAACAAATTGCCAATGCCGTACATTTGATAGTTCAGGTGTCTCGTTTGAGTGATGGTAGTCGTAAGATCAAAAGTATAACAGAGTTAGTGGGTATGCAGTCAGACAATTTCACTACTCAGGAAATTTTTAAATTTAAAGAAACAGGTTTTGATAAGAACCGAAAAATCATTGGTGAATTTCAAGCCACTGGTAGTATTCCAACTTTCATTGAAGAGTTTGAAAGAAAAGGAATTCGTATTCCACGAACACTTTTCTCTAACAATGCCAATCACCAAGCAAGCGCAGCCCCTGCCGGTGGGGCCCCATCGAAAGCTCCAGCAAAACAGGTTCCGCTAAAGAAAGTTCCGGGAGGCCGTAAATGAGTTTCCTTGGACAAGACTGGATATTGATTATCGGAATTGCCGCTGCCACCTTTGTCTTTGTTATGGCAAATGCAGAAAAGGTAATGGCTTGGTTTTATGATAAAAGCTTAGGTAACCGTCAATACGTATTAGATAAATTTGACCTAATGTTTATTGAAAACACTAAGAAACAAGTAACGATCACAATGCTTCTTCTTAGCTTTGGATTAGGCTTTGTCGTCTTCATGCTGTTTTGGCCTAGTTTATTTCCCGCTTTTTTCTTTGGTGGGATAATGACTTTTGTTGGCGCTCAAATTCCCAAAATCATGGTAGACATCGTTTACGAAAAACGTTGTAAAAGATTTGTCGCACAAATGGTTGAGGGTATGTCAATCATGGGTAATGGAATTAAAGCCGGAAAAAGTGTGCAACAGGCCATGGAAAATGTAGTGAACAACTTAGGTAACCCTATTCGCCAAGAGTTTGAGTTTACTTTATCACAAATGCGCTTAGGGCTAAGTCTTGAAGAGGCTTTAACAAACTTGCAGGAAAGAATCCCAGAGCAAGACGTTCAGATGTTTGTAATGTCAGTGAACATATTAAATAACTCCGGTGGTGATTTAGCAAAAACTTTTAATACCATCACAGATACGATTAGAGAAAGACAAAAAATACACAATAAGATCGATGCGCTAACAGCACAAGGAAAGGCACAGGGGATGATCATGACGGCCATGCCATTTGCACTTTTCTTTATATTTATGGCCATCGATCCTGGATACGTTAGACCACTTTATTCTACAACCGGTGGCTTCATAATAATTTTTATTATGCTGCTACTAATTGGAATGGGTGGATATTTTATGAGAAAAGTTACGACAATTAAAGTGTAAGCATTTTAAGGGAGAGAAAGATGCTTTGGAAAACAGCGATATTGACAATTTTGTTCGGCAGCTTAAATGCAGTGGCAACGGTGGATATGAAGAACGCCAACTTCACTGATGATTGGGTAGATTTAAAATTTCCAAGTACTGGGTTTAACTTATCTGTAGAAAGGACCTATAACAGTCGTGTTCTATACAACGGTATGTTTGGCTTTGGTTGGTGTACCGACCTAGAGCAAAAGCTTGAAAAGATGGACTCCGGTGCCATTCAAATTTCTAGTTGTGGTCCCTACTCGGCAGCCGTTTTCTACCCAGCTGGTGTAGATAAAAAAGAAATGCTCCAGTTCGTAGGAAAACTCGCAGACGCACACGTTAAGGCAGGCAATAAACTCTCCAAAAAAGCATTGTCTACTTTAAAAAACGCTCTCTATGATGATCGAATCAAAAGAGATGAGTTTGCTGCAAAATACAAAGTGGCAATCCCTTCTTCGAAAACTAGGAAATTTGTTAACTCTGCGGCAGATAAAGACTCCATCACAATCACAAAAAGTGGAAATTACGTTCGAGTCCGCTCTGATGATGTAAAAGAAATTTATGACAACAAAGGAAATCTGGTAGAAAAAAGAGACACCAATGGAAACTTCCTGAAGTATTCTTATCGCGCCAATGCTTTAATTCAAATCACGAATCAGCTAAGTCAGAGATTGTCTTTCCTTTATCATGCAAATGGAAAGGTTAGTAAAATTACTGGTCCTAGTGATTTAGTGGTAGAGTACAAATATAAAAAGTCAGATCTTATTTGGGTTAAGAATGCTTGGAAAAACCAATATACTTATGAGCTAGATAATTTGCATAATTTAACAAAAATCACTTACCCAGACAAAACAACACGTGAAATTAAATACAATACGAAAAAGGATTGGGTCGTAGCCTTCAAAGACCGCGAAGGTTGTGTGGAAAGCTATGATATTGATCTTAAAAGTGATGATCACTATTCAACAACATTAGTTAAAAAATGTGGAAAGAAAGTTACAAACAGAAGTAAGTTTGAGTTTTGGTATAAAACTACCGCCAAAAGAGGATCTCGCCTTGCTAGAGTTAGAACTGAAATTAATGGACGAGTGAGAGATGTGAAATACCATCCTGAAATCTCTCGTCCGATCGTTGAAATTGACGGTAACAGAAAAACAACTTTCTCTTACTACGAATCAGGCCTAGTTAAAACAAAAACAGAAAATGGAATTCGCTCTTTATTTAAGTACGATAACAGAACCGGAAAAGTTAGCACTGTTGTTCGAGGAAAACTTAAAAGCGACTTTAAGTATGATGGCAAAGGAAATTTAATTTTTGCTAGTAACTCAAATGGACAAAAGGTAAAGCTTCAATACGACCGCTCCGGAAGAATTGTAAAGCTCGTGGACCATGCAAAGCGCATTGTTGAGATTCAATACAATAGTAAAATCGGTAAGCCTTCCGTGGTTACCAGACCGGGCTTAGGAAGTATTGTCGTAAAATACGATCGCAGTGGAAACATTCAAAAGGTAGATAGTAAGGCCGGACCAAGTGTGGCTGTACAAGTGGCGAGTGCTTTTAACAACCTGCTAGAAATAGTAAAACCTGCCGGTGTGGAACTAGGAATTTAAGTTTTATGATTAGGATTTTTTGCTTAGGATTTTTACTCTCATGCAGCCTCTGTTTCGCAGAGACTGAGGAGATCAGTTTTGATCCGAGCCAAGATCCTAATTTAGTAAAGACAGCTCCTAGTAAACAGGGAAGATCCCCTGCTCAAGCAGGTGAAGAAAATGCCTTCTCTAAATCCACCGAGGCTAAAACATGCTATGGTTTTGGCTGTAACGAAAACGATTTCGATACCAGACCAAAATCGTTTCAATTTGATACACCATTAATGCAAAACACGAATCCTCAAGAAGACCTATAGATCTGGTATAACTTCTGCATATTTAAATGTTGTTCGGAACGTAGCCTCTTTTAATACCTACTATTTTGCTAGAACTGTTAGGGAACTGACGGGCGTAACCCAAGAATTGTCACCCCTAAATTCACTCGGTTTTTCACTATACGGGCGTCAATAATTTAGACAGAGTATCAGCTCGAAATACGCCGTAAGTAGCTGAAAACACTAAAGTAAAGCTTTCTGGCCATAGCCCCAAAGCTGGCACAAGTTTAGCAATAGATAGTACTGAATAACGAAACGAAATTACTACTGGAGGTAATAAATGAAAAAGTTAATCTTAGCACTTATGGTATCTATGTTTTCATTAGCTGCAACTGCAGGATCATCAATGCCGTGCGAATTAAAAATGGGAAGCAAGACCGTAGTGGGATCTTCTACCGTAGATAGCGATGGTCAAACAAGATAATTAACTTACTGACGAGATCTTCCTTGCTGGGAGATCTCATCATCTAAGTTTTTTAACTGCTGATTGTAGGATTCCATTTTCTGTTTCACTTCATCAAGATCTACTTCTTGAGCTTTCTTTTTTAGCTCAGACAAATAAGAGTCGGAACGCTTTAAGCTCGGAATAATACTTCTCTCACCCGGAGAGAATTCATCCTTGAATGTTTTTTTCACTTTTGATGTCATTCGTGATGAGATCCCTTGGTAAGCTTCTCGCAAAGCCACAACCGCCCCTCGCGAAACCTGATTAAGCTCAACAACTAAATAACTAGATTTAATCCAATGATAAGCATTTTCTTCTATCGTGAATTGCCCCACTTTTATCTGCATGAAGAAAACCATGACTAATGTAATGATTGTTGCCTTTACTGCGAAGAACATCTCACCCATTCACCACATTCCTTTCTTTCACAAAACCAGCGACTAAACTATCAACTGTTTCTCGAAACTCTTCTACTTTAAAAGATTTATCCAAGAAGTCCACACAACCCGAAGCAATTGCCTCAGCAACGATATCATCACTAGCCATGCTAGATATTGCGACAAGCTTAGCGTGAGGATGTCTTTGTAATATTGCTCTTGTAGCTTGCAAACCATTTTTCTTTGGCATTGCAAGATCAACAAATACTATGTGGGGATCAATAGAATCGTATTTTTCTATTAACTCCAATCCATCAAAAACACTATGAACACTAGCATCTGGATAGATTTTTAAGTGGGCTTTTAGTACTTCATGGATAAACGGCGCATCATCTGCGATCAGTATTCTTAATTTCATAAGTTCATTATAAACTTGCCCTGGCTCACTCCCAAAGACATAATAGGCTCCATGGAAAAGACAGGACTTGCGTACCAATTATTAGCCTTTTTTACTGCTCTTGCTGGCTGGAAAGCCTATGCACTAATCCTAGGAGTCCTGCTAGCCTGCGGCTTTGGTCTACCAATTCCTGAAGATATCACTTTGATTGCTGCTGGAATTTTAGCGGGGACTGGTAAAATTTCAATTGTTGGCGCTTATATTGCTGGTTTTGTTGGAGTGCTTGCTGGTGATTCTTTATTGTTTTTCATTGGACGAAAGTATGGAAGACGTGTTTTTGAATTCCCTATTTTTAAAAAGTTTTTTACTCCCAAAATGATCGCTAAAGCAGAAGCGAAGATACAAGAAAACGCTAGAATGGTTTGTTTCATCGCTCGCTTCTTGCCAGGTCTAAGAGCTCCGGTTTACCTAACTTCAGGAGTTTTAGGGGTTCGCCCAATTGTTTTCTTCGTACAAGATGGGTTTGCGGCTCTAATTAGTGTTCCGATTTGGATTTACTTAGGCCAGTGGGCTGGAACAAATATGGATATGGCTCTTGAAAAAGCCAAAGAGTTTCACGTTTACCTTCTAATTGGTATCGGGGCTTTAATTTTATTTTGGATTGCTAAATCTTATTTGAAAAAAAAGAAAGAAACTCTTACTGAAGCTTAAATCTACCAAAGCTAAATTCAAAATCCTTACGGCTTAACTAGATCGGTATGTCTTAGTACTCCCAAGCCAAGCCAAATCCCAAACTGTTCCACTCTGTTTTCACGCGTGTATTGGTAATGGTAGTTGAACTAGCTGGGTCCACAACAGCGGTGGATTCAGAAAATTGAACTTCTTCGAAAAAATGCTTAAAGGACAATTCAAATTTAAAGTTTGAATTTAAATTTCTTGAATACACTATCCCCAGTTGAGCAGAAATTACTTCTGGATCAGAACCAGATTGATGCTGCCAGTTTCCATCCGATTTTTCAGATTGGTTAGGCTTAGGATAGAGCCTTCCTTGGATTGCTAATCTAGAGTTTCTCGAATACTTTTGTACATAATCCAAACCCAAAACCAAAGACGATGTCTTAGCTCCCATGGTGTAATTGGATGATTTTGAAACTCCTATCGTGCTCTCTCTCCCCGCAAGAGTTCCATCTATGTACGAATCTCTTGCCTGTAAGAATCGATAAACTATCCCTAATTCAAGATTTGTATAATCAATAGAAGTGTTTGAACTAGAGTCGGGATTATCATCAATAAACATTTTTGAGGATGTCCCATAAGAAAAATGAGAACTTAATTTCTCACTAAAGCCAATACCAATTTTTGACTCATAGAAAACCGCTGTTGATTTATAATTTCGAGGAGCGTATTCACTTTGTGAATTAAAATTCAGCATTGAAATATTAAAGCCTAAATGTATATCTTTATGATTTTTTTTGATGAATACGGCAGCCTCTTTAGGCTCCTCATGTTTTAAAATCTTACCCGATTTAAATTCATTCTTTAATTTTTCCCATTCCTTACTTTGATCAGGAATTTCTTCTGATTTTTTTTCCAATTTTGGTGATGATTCATTGTTAACAATCTGTTTGGCCAAGTTCTTATCCAATTTATTTTCATTTTGTTCAGCAAGGCTCACTTCTTCAACCTTCACCTCTAAAGAGGCTGGTGACCTACTTGATTTCTGTGTTTTTTTAGTTTGAATACTCTTGGGTGGAACATATACAAAAGGATCTTCCCCCCATTGAGCCAGCAGATTAAGACTGAAGAAATTTAACATGAGTAGTAGAATGAAATTTGCCATCAATTACTTATCGGCTAATTTTCTCGAAGCTTTGCAAGAACTGCAATTTTCAAGACTCGCCTTTGGTTTGAAGCTCTAGACAAAAGGCAGTAGAAACTCGATTCACTAAGCAAGACTTGAGGCCTAAAAAACTTTCTTGAATGCTCCCTTATTTTTTTCCATTTATAATAATGATATGAAACAAATTCTTCTACAGATATCTAGTGTTTTAATTTTTTGTTGTGTTGGCCACTCCCAGGTAAGTGGCGAGTTCAAAAGCCAGGTTGATAATTATTTAAGTATTGATCAAATATTGGTCCTACCTAGTATTGATAATATTGATGGAATTTATGCAAGACCAATCGATCGCTACATTTCTGAAAGAATTGAAAAAAACCACCACTTCCAATTAAAAGAAAAAAACTTTGTGGGTAGCGTTCTCTCACCAATAGAGCTAGAAAGCAATTCAGCCGAAGCAAAGAGAATTGGCCAGAGAGCAAAAGTCGATGCAATGATCGCCATGAGCATTTCTAAGAACAAGTCCGGCATTAACATTCGCGTGAATTTGTTTTCTGGAAAGGATGGTAAGCTTTTAGCAACTGAACAAGTTCTAGGAATCGCAAAGTATGAGATCAATGAAATCCGAGCTCATACCGGTGCTTTGGTCGACAAGGTACTCAACAGAATTCCATACAAAGGAAAAGTTCTTAGTAGAAGCGCCAATAGAGTAACGATTGATTTAGGAACAAAAGATGGCTTACGAGCCAATGACATAGTCAGCGCCATACAAATCATCAAACTAGAAAGACATCCAAAATTTAATTTTCTCGTTAGTTCAGAAAAAGAAGTTTTAGGAAAGATCAAGATCATAAAGGCAGATGATACTATCGGCTTTGGAGTGGTCATCACGGAAAAAGAACCTGAGGCAATCACGGTGAACACAAAACTTGCTGGAGCTGGTTTTGTTCGCTACGAAGAATCAAATCCATATCTTTCTGAAGCAGAAAAGAAAAAGTTAGGCAATCCACAGGGAAACTCTAATATTAGCTTCGGCAAGAACCCAAAAGAATGGCGCCCGGTTAAGCCACCGGTTTTTGGGGCTGCTCAAGTCCGATTTGGCCTAGGTGGATACAACACAGGATTTGATGATGGCACAAGCAATGATTCCGTTAAAAAATCTGTCTACCCAACGCTTGGTTTATCTGGTGAGCTTTGGCTGACACCAAATTGGACTTTTGAAGCAGAGATCAACCAAGGAATCATGGAGCTGGAGAACTCAACAGGTACCGGTCCATCGAATCTCAATGCGACAACCTCGGAATACAATTTTAATATTAGTTACTCTCTTTTATTTAAAGATGATTTTTTTGGACCCAAAGTTCAATTCATATTTGGCTCACACAACTATCGTCGTTTTGTTGACTCTGGTGGACCCTTTACAACCACACAATACTCTGGTGTAGCCTTGGGATTAAGAGGAACATTACCCACCGGCCCCTCAAAAAATATAAAAGTAGGAATTGAGTTGTTCACTCACCTTTCTGCAAAATTGAATGAAAGCCCTACAAGCTCAGGAACGGGTGCAGATTCAAGCATCACACGTTATTCATTCTTTGCGGAAAAACGCTATCGTGAAAACATCTGGCTAACAGGTAACCTCGCTTTTAAAAGTTATTCCACCAATTTCGATAGTGGCTCCATATCCCAAAATCTAAATAATTTTTACGGTGGAATTAAATATTTATTTTAGCTAAAACCTAGCTTCTCTTTTCTAATTTGAGAAGCTTATCCATTGCCAGAAAAAACTCAAAACTATTAGCTCGTAAAACAAATCTATTTTTATTCTATAGATCATTCAATCTTTGCATTTTAATGTGCTATGATTCGTAAAAAGGAAAACAAAATGCAAATCAAAATCTTAAGCCTACTCTTTACTATCGGCCTTTTCTCGCAATCACTGTTTGCTAAGCCACTCCAAAGCATTGATCGACTCGATATTAAATCCTATCTAGGTCTATGGCACGAATACCTAAGGCTCCCCAATGAGTTCGAAGATAAGGAGAATAAGTTTTGTTTTGACGTAACGGCTGAATATAAAATAATTAGTGAAAAAAGTCTTTCAGTGACAAACACTTGTCACTTTCTAGATAAGAACAAGCAAATCCAAACTGATATAGCAAATGGAAGAGCGGTAATTGAAAACTCTGACACAAATGCCAGCTTAAAAGTTGAATTCATTCCTATCCCAGTTCTTAGAGATATTGTTCGTTGGATTTCTGAGCCAAATTATATTGTCATTGGACTTGGGGAAAAAAACCAGGCCGGTCTATATTCTTGGGCCGTAGTAGGAAGCCCTGATAGAAAATATGCTTGGGTCTTATCACGAAAAGTAAAACTCTCCCCTGAAGATGATACAGCCACTAGAAAGATTCTTGAGTCTCAGGGCTTTCAAGTCTCTAAACTAATTCGCCCCATTCAAAAAACAAATTAACTCCACGAAGCCCTAATTTCTAGGGCCAAAGAAAGAAAACTAGTTTCCAGACGAATCAGAGTCTGGCAAGCCATCGAAAGCTTTTGTTGAACCTAAGTCTTCGTTACTATTGATATTAATCCACTAACCTGCTTTATCTTTTTTAGTAGTCGCCTTCGATTTCATGGAATTTTTTTAATTTGGCGCAAAGCTCTTTTGAAAGCTTGGTTTTCATTTTATAGTCAGCTTGTTTTTATCAGAACCATAAGAACCCTCGCAGGCACGCGTTAAGACGATAGGACCAAAATGACCTCAATGACTCTATGTCGCCGATTTATTTCGGTGAACCTAATTCTAAGTATTCTGTTTTTTAATTTACAAACTAGCTATGCACAAAGCTCATCTTGTCGAAGAAGCTTATCGGAAGACATTAAAGTCACTCAAAGCATTGAGCTTAAAAACTCCAATGTCTTCTCAGAAAGCTTAAACTCAACCATCATTAATTCGGTGTTATGGTTAAGCGCTGTACAAATGATAAAATACATGAGCTTACCAGAAGGAAGTAGAGAGTTCTTTACGGATGCAATGCTAGTAACCGTACCTCTAGATGTTGGACTTACTTTAATGAGTCACTACATTTCCCTCGGTAAATTACAGTGGTTAAAAGCCTTTAGTGAGGGAAAACTCTTGGGACCTAAATATGAATTTTGGTCTCGAGTAGCGGCAAATACTTTAATTTCTACAGGTGGAATACTAAGTTCTTGGTCTCTAGCTAATTTGGCTGGGATCAATATTCCCATAGAATCAGACACTGTTTTAGCTGCTTTAAGTCTTTCAGCCATTGTATACACTAGCATGCAGATTGTTAAACCAGCACTTTTCAAGCAACTTCCTGCTATCTCCGACTGGAATTCCGAAAAAAGATTAAAGAAAATTTTAGGGCCACGCCTGACAAGTTTAAAACAAGAAATTTTGCAAAATCAGGATCAAGTCCCAGAGGACACGATCTTAGCGAGAGACATTTTTCTAAAATCTTTAGAAATAATTATCGTTCAAAAAAAGTGGTACGATAAAATAGATTACCTAAATAACATTGGCGTCTTAAGCGCCAGACAAAAACAGGCATTTACTCCTTTATTAAAAAAGTATCGTAAAGCTAGTAGCTCTCAAGATAAGTTTGAAATTGAAAGGAGCATTCTATCTAAAATTATTTTTTTCGAAAATGCCAACAGAAGCGTTCCTGGAGTTTCCTTAGAACTGAGTGGAATGAATCTCCCACAAAGCAAAGCACTAATCTCTGCCATTCTCAAAAATTCGAGAGATCGTAAAATTAGTGTCCATGCCGCCTCTTTAATAGACCAGAGTTTATGGGTAGGTTTTGCTGGCGGAGTATTGTTGTATTCCACAACACATTGGGCAATTCATGATGAAATTCCCCTTTTCTTGCAGAATCTATTTCTTTAATATGAGCACATGGAAAAAAGAAGGTTAAACAACGAATTACGAATAGCAGAACAAGATTTTTTATACATTCCTGATTTCTTGCAAAAGCCTGAGCAAGTATTGAAGAAAATAGAAAATGCAGTTGATCTGCAATATCACAATATTAAAATTTTTGGCAAAGAAATCAAAGAGCCTAGAAGCACGAGTTTTCTCAGTACCAAAGAAATGACTTATAAATATTCGGGAGTACAAAGAAATGGCCTTCCTTACCCTCCCGTAATTTTACAGATTCAAGAGAAGATTGAAAAGGAAGTGCATTGTAAGTTTAACTCCTGTCTGATCAACTCCTATAAAGATGGCCAGGAGTATATGGGTTGGCACAATGACAATGAGCCTGAGCTAGGAAAAAAACCAAATATTGCCTGTGTGAGCTTAGGATCAGAACGAGATTTTCAATTTAAATCCAGTAATCTTCAATATGATATTGCGCTAAAATCTGGGAGCCTCTTTTTAATGCGAGACTCCTTTCAAGAAATTTACAAACATCAACTTCCAAAAAGACTAAAGCTCAAGGACAGAAGAATCAGCCTTAGTTTCCGGCTGCTAAAAACTTAGCTGGTGGAATAAAACCCAAATATCCTTGAGTAAAAATGATCTCAACTTCTTTCTCACTAAAAACTTTTGATAGCTTTTCGTGTAAGTGTTTAAGGCCATCTAAGCTAATCATTGAAACGGAATAGAACGCGTATGCCCCTGGATACTTTTTAAGAATAGGACTTGCAATGGCACTCAATTCTTCAGGACTAAGCTTTCTACCAAATGCACGATCCAGGCTATACTTCAAAGCATTGAAATACGTAGCGTATTCTGATTCAAGGTCTTTTAATTTCATCTCACCCGAGAATCCCAAGTGCTCTTCCATAAAATATGTTTTTCCTTCGCCAATGATAACCAAACCACCATTTTCAGCAAAGTTCACATCTTGAAGTCTAGCCATGGGCTTTTGATTCTTGCTAACAAAAGAATCTCGGTCAAAGATCCATTTTGTCTTTCTTGAATCAACTATGAAAACCTCTTTTCCAGAGTTGATGAAGATTGCTTTTCTTAAGCTTTGGAGAATATTTGCTTCAACGCCATTTTTCGAAGTTTGGAACAATTCTATAATTTGATCTTTATGCTCTTCAAGAAATGTTTTCTGAAAATCAGAGATCACATATTTCGATACTTCCTTCAAAAACTCAGCACCTGTAATTTCTGATGCCTGCAATAGTTCTTTAGTAGATTTTGGACCAACTAGTAATTGTCCCTTTCCTTCTACCTTAAAAGACATTTGCACACTCTTAGTCATAACATAAGAGCTAGTCTGAAGCTTTCCAAAGCTCTCACCACCAGTAAGCTCTAATCCAGGAACGAAGTCTTTTGAAAAGTAAAAATACTGGCCACCGACTTTTAAAACATCAATTTCTTGACCAGTTTCTGCTGACTTTGCTTTCATCACTTCTGCAACCTGTAGGTAGTAAGAAGACAAAGACTCTTTCTCAATAAGGTAATAGATCTTCTCTAGATGTGATGCCATTGCTAAATAAACTTCTTTAGGCAAAACTGAAGCAATTTGATCTTTGATTTCTTGAGCTAATGGCTTGTGCCATTTCTTTTCACTAGCCACACTGGAACAAAAACCTATCGCCTTAGCGTGTTGGCTGACAAATAATCCTGCAAGTACACTTGCTATTAAAATCCCCCTCATCATTAGACCCCCATCTGTAGATGAAAGAGAAATTTCTCACAAGCTCCAATCAAAATATAGTTTTTTCCATAAACGCACCAAAAAGGAACTTTCTATAAGAGTAATCCTCACCTTTGTAGAAAGAAATTCAAAGGCCCTAACGACAGGCTTTGGTTTCGATCATCTTTAGGCAGAATTTCACGATTCATTTTTTCAAAGCTATGTATTTGATTCATCACATAAGTACGTGAAAGCTTTAGCATTACGTGGCTGGATCGGAGACAAAGATTTACTTTCGCCTCCTTGGCCAAGGAACTCCTCCTCTATTGAAAAAATTGAGGCTGAGAAAAGGATTAATTTGAGCTTTCCAGATAGGTCTTTAATTCCTTCTGTTTACTTGGTCGCCAAATTTTTTGATCCAAGTAGAAATGGTGGCCAATGACCCCGTAAAACATGACATATGCCCATAGGGAACCAGATGTATATTCCCAGGAACCATTAGCCATCGGCCAATCTCCAACCTTCCATGCAGTCCAAGCAAACAAGGCTCCAAGGATCAAAGAGAAACCGGCGTAGTTCAATAGTTTGTAGTTTACCAATTTTGCCATTCCAAAGTCTTCTGATTTCTCTGCCTTCGTATACCTACGGCTCCCGTAGTACCAAACGATCGCGTGGTATTGAATATTATGAAACAAAGAGTTCATAATCGCGATCAACATCAGGGTTTCTGCTCCAGAAGTATTTTGAAAAAGTTTATCGATTGGAGCGATTCCATAAAACATTGCTGAATAAAAAATCCAACAAACAGCTGTGTAGTGAAGACTTACAAAAGACTTTGCCCCGTACTTACTCCAAAAATTGAAGGCCAAATTAATTAAATATGCCATACTAGCGAGACTAATAATCATCGGTAGTTCATGAACTAAAAAACCTAAATTTGCATTTGCTAGCTCGGCACTCCTCAAACCAAAGACGGCCTGTAACTTAAAATTTAGAAGAAAATATGCCTGTGCTGCACCCACCGAAAAGTACAATGCCTTGGTTAACTTTGCCTTGTCTTCCATTTCTATTTTGGCTTTACCAGTATAAATCGAAAGAAAACCAAAATGTTGTCTAGCATTGTGATACAGAGACCATACAAAAATAAAAAAAGCGTACATCGTCATATAATTAAATTTTGTCTGCACCTGATCAGCAAATCCCGCCGCTAAAGGAAAGACGAAAAACAATAAACTAAATGTTAATAACAACTTATTTTCAGAACGAAACTTATTATCTATATAGGTTCTACTGTAGGTGGCCCAAAAGTGAGAACCTTCAAAACAAACGAACCAAATCCAAAGAAATACAGGTAAGAATTGTGGGAACTGAAAAGAAACGGCTGCCACTAAAAGCGTAAAAAAAGCTCCCCCAGTAACAAACAATAAATCAAACAAAGGCCCCTTAACCCACAATGCTTTGTTGGAAAAAAGACTGTCCTTACTTGTAGTCACTGAAATACTCGGCGATGTATTCTGCCCTGTTGACATAAGCCCTCCTGTTTTTTTGATTTTTTAATCATAAGAAACAATAAGTGTTTGTCCAATGACTTTTATTACATTCGCAAAAGTTAAACTTAAACCCGGTAATTCTGAGAAGAATTATCCCCTTTCCTAATATTTGCCAAGTTCATCTATAGCTTAAAAATTATTCTTGGTGGTTTAGAGCCCTGATTGGCAATTGGATAAAAAAAAGCCCCGCTTTTCAGCGAGGCCTTTATAGTATTAAAATGGATGTGAATGATTACATCATTCCAGGCATTCCGCCCATTCCACCCATTCCGCCCATTCCAGGCATACCAGCACCAGCAGCATCATCATCAGCCTTTGGAGCATCAGCGATCATAGTTTCTGTAGTAAGCATTAAGCTAGAAACAGAAGCAGCATTTTGTAGTGCACAACGAGTTACTTTTACAGGATCGATCACACCAGCTTTGATTAGATCTTCGTACTCTTCAGTAAGAGCATTGAATCCCCAACCAGCAGTTGTTTTAGAAAGAACGCGATCTAAAACGATTGCACCGTCTAAACCAGCGTTTGCAGCGATTTGACGAAGAGGCTCTTCACAAGCACGACGGATGATTTCAACACCCCATTTTTCTTCATCAGCTACTTCGATTTTTTCCAATACCTTTGCTGCGCGAACCAAAGCAGTTCCACCACCAGCTACGATACCTTCTTCAACAGCAGCACGAGTTGCATTTAAAGCATCTTCTACACGAGCTTTCTTCTCTTTCATTTCGATTTCAGAAGGAGCGCCTACGTGAATTACAGCTACACCACCAACTAATTTAGCAAGACGCTCTTGAAGCTTCTCTTTGTCATAGTCAGAGCTAGTTTCTTCCATTTGAGCTTTGATTTGCGCAGTACGAGCATCGATGTCAGCTTTTTTACCAGCACCATCAACAACAGTTGTATTGTCTTTGTCGATCACGATACGTTTTGCAGTACCTAGATCTTGAAGAGTTGCAGCTTCAAGCTTCATACCAGTCTCTTCGCTAATAACTGTAGCACCAGTTAAAATAGCGATGTCTTCAAGCATAGCTTTACGACGGTCACCGAAACCAGGAGCTTTAACAGCAGCAACGTTTAAAGTTCCACGAAGTTTGTTAACTACTAAAGTAGCTAATGCTTCACCTTCAACGTCTTCTGCAATGATTAGCAAAGGACGACCAGATTTAGCTACACCTTCAAGAACTCCTACCATGTCTTTCATGCTAGAAATTTTCTTATCATAAATAAGTACGAAAGCGTCTTCTAATACAGCTTCCATTCTCTCAGAGTTAGTTACGAAATATGGAGAAAGGTATCCACGGTCAAACTGCATTCCTTCAACTACGTCTAGGAAAGTTTCAGCCGTTTTGCTTTCTTCAACAGTGATAACGCCTTCTTTACCAACGCGATCCATAGCTTCAGAAATCATATCACCGATTTCAGAGTCGTTGTTTGCAGAGATAGTTGCTACTTGAGCGATCTCTTGTTTGTTTTTTACAGGCTTTGCTAATTTTTTTAACTCACCAGTAATAGCGTCAACAGCTTTGTCGATACCACGCTTAGCAACCATTGGGTTGTGACCAGCAGTAACAATTTTAGCTCCTTCACGGAAAATCGATTGAGCCAATACAGTAGCTGTAGTTGTACCGTCACCAGCATCATCGTTAGACTTGCTAGAAACTTCTTTCAACATTTGAGCACCCATGTTCTCAAACTTGTTCTCTAGTTCGATTTCTTTAGCAACAGTTACACCATCTTTTGTGATTAAAGGTGCACCGAAAGACTTTTCGATTACAACATTACGACCTTTTGGTCCTAAAGTTACTTTTACAGCATTAGCTAGAATGTTCACTCCACGAAGGATAGAACCGCGAGCCTCTTCAGAAAAACGTAATTCTTTACTCATTATATATCTCCTTAATGATTAAAATTTAAATTTAGTTCAAGATTCCTAATACGTCGTCTTCTCTCATCATGATGTAATCTGATCCATCAAGTTTAAGTTCAGTTCCAGCGTATTTACCGAAAAGAATGTTATCTCCAGTTTTAACCTCTAAAGGCATAACTGTACCGTCTTCTAAGATGCGACCGTTACCAGCAGCAACGATTTCACCACGGAAAGGCTTTTCTTTTGCGCTATCAGGGATGATGATTCCACCAGAAGTTGTAGTTTCCTCTTCTAGTCTTTTCACTAAAATGCGATCGTGAAGTGGGCGTACTTGTAGGTTAGCCATGTTATCTATCCTCCTATATATAAATAGATGTTTTATCTTTTGTGTTAAAAACAGCCTTAATTTGGTGACAATCCTATACCTGTCAATGGCGAGAAAGTAGAATTTTGCTAAAAATTTTCTGCCTTAGATGCTTTTTAGACCATGGTGTTAATTAGGCTTCTTGGCACTGCGCATACATTCCATTTTTTTTGAAATAATTTCTGGTTATTTAGCAGTGATTCTTGTACAACATTGTTTCGCAAATACAAAAGAGTCAAAAGTAATCCACAATTTAAAAGCTCCTAGCTCTCTTGTTTAATTTAAAAAAACTCAATAAATTCATAAGCTTACAGAGCAGCACCTAGCAAGAGGCTGTTTTTTTTATTTTTCTCCACAGACTTATCAACAGCTAAAATTTAGTAATCTGAATCCCACTCTCAATACATTCACGCTGGCGTATCTCCCAAGCCAAGTGCAGCTACTTCATAGAACACCAGCCAAAGTGTTTTGCTGTGTTTTTAAGCTAAAAAACACATCTTTATTTTTCGTTTAGCTTTTTCATATTCCTTCAAAACTAGCTTTGTTAATCTATTCTGAGCAAAATCCACCAAGGAGATGGAATGATTCAAAAGGTTGAAAATTTATTTAAAGCGAACTCAAATCTACTACTTTTAATTGGCAGACTTTTTATTGGTTTAACAATGGCCATCGGTCATGGTTATGGAAAATTGATGAATATGTCAGGCTTCATCGGAAATGTTGCTAAAATGGGTTTCCCTCTACCTGAAGTAATGGGTTCTTTGGCTATGGGTTCAGAGCTAATCGGTGGGCTACTAATTGCCATTGGTTTTAAAACTAGAATCGCAGCCTTTGCCGTTTTTGGAACCATGTTAGTTGCCGCTTTTGTTGTTCACGGTGCAGATCCATTTGCCAAAAAAGAATTCGCTCTTTTATATGGAGCTGCATGCTTAATCATTATGGCAGTTGGACCCGGCAGATTTTCGGTTGATAAAGATTAGGTTTCAATATCGAATTAAACTTAAGCCAAAAGCTTGAGAGGCTTTTGGCTTTTTTTATCCTCCGGTATCAAAGGATTCAAGATTCATTAAAGTCTTGTAAAAGCTTTTCCTATATTTACGATAAGCTGGGCTCCGTAATACTCTATCAATTTCTACCCAACGGGTTGAACGGGCTAGTAAAAGGAGATGATGATATTTAATATCATCTAACTCCATCATCTGTTCTTTTTCCAAAATAAAAAATAGAGCAATCACGTCACCAATCTGCTTATTTGAATGAACAACGAGTCCTCTAAGATGTTGAAAGCTTTGCAAAAGACTAGGAGTAACACCCTTTGGGGGAACAAAACTAAATCCGGTATGATAAGCACCTAATTCATCGATCACTAGATTCATGTTTTCATATCGAGATTTGTGCTTTTTATCCCTTAGAACCGATGTCGAATCAATTTGTCCTGATTTTAACAATAAATTGAATCGTCGATGAAAATTCTCATGAACAAATACCGAGGCTTGGGTAACTAAACTTTCTCGATCGTCGATTAAGATGATATGTTTCCCAGGAGTATCGAGCGCTAAGTATAAGCCAATGTCTTCCCCCATGTCTTGCAAAAACCTATATTTAGAATAATAGCCGAGAGCCATAGCGCTGAGAGGATCATCAAACTTAGCTACATGAACATTCTCATAGTCCCAATTCTCAAACTTTTTAAAACCATTTGGCCATTTGATATGTTTTTCTAGGTTATTTAAGGAGTATTTACAAAACTCTGAAGGACTTGCTGCGAAGGCTAAAAAGGCAAAAAAGTAAAAGCTAATGAATACAACAGATTTGAGCATATGCATTTATACATAAGCCAAATTGCAAAGCCTTTAATAAAATGCTAAATGAATAAAATTTTGTTAGTGGATTGAATCACTTACAGGGTATTTGAAGCTTGGGTTGCTATTGCAGCGATTTCTTTCAGTGTTTAGATTATAGCAACATAAGCTTTTACCCTTTATAAGGAGAGGCTTTGTATTTTTATTTAAAAATGCTTAGGCTTTAAAAAACTATAAAATAACTTTTATGCCCAGACTCCAGACATTGTTTATTGGTAGTTGAAGACTTGCGTAAAGTTTCTTTACAATCGAGTTAAGTTTGCAAAATCACTAAATTTTTCTCTAATGAGTGGGCAGATAATCCATAATAAAAGGATGTTGGACACTAGAGCACATTTCTCAACTTTTTCCCTGCGAATGCTTTTCCTTGTTTTCATAGTGGCTTTTAGTTTTTCTAGTTTTGGCCAACAAACTAACGAAGGCTTTTTTATTCCTCATCGTTCCAACCAAGAAATCGAAAGCTTTGCAGTCCACTCGCTATCACAAGCAGAGTTCGATTCCTTTGTAGAAAAAAGAAAGACAATACTAAACCGGTTTTCGAAAGTTTTAATAAAATTAAAGTTCTCCCCTAAGACACATAATTTCTTACTCCTTCATATCGACGAGTCTTTATTAAAAAAAATAAATATTCTAGCCAAAGACTTAGCCAAAGGTTTTTTTCTACGCTTCCACTTTGGCGCACTCAGTGGCTTGAACTCTAGAATCGCAAACAAGCTAAGAATGCAAGGAGACTCCTTTGGCAAAATTTTTGGTTTAGGCTTTGGAGTAAAATTTGGCAGTGGTAAAGAGGGTGAAGATCGCTTTAAGCTTTATGTCTTTTATGACCAAGAAACAGTAAACAAAACACACACCCTAGCACTTCAATTAGAAGCAGGAATAGGTCTTGGACTTAGGTTAGAAGTAAAAAACACAGCTGAAATTGAAAAAGAAAACAGGTCCTTAGAGTCCACACATATAAGTGCGGTTAGCATGCGTTCTGGAAAAAGTTTTATTGAAATTAACTCTGAATCAGCCCTTGGAATTCCGCCCGGCTTAGGCTTTACCGCAGTCTTTGACACCCAAATTAAGCGAAGAGAACTAATCTTACTTTCAGTGCCCTTAAAAATTCCTAGTTTAAACTCTATGCTAACCAGCTACTATAAACGTAAGTCAATTTGTCGACTCAGTTCAAAGAAAGACTCTCAATAGCCATAAAAAAAGCCATGGTTTGATCCATGGCTCTATTCTTTAAGTACCCAGCTAAAGAATATGGTGAGAACGAGTAAACGCCCCAAATTTATAAGCGACCCAGTGAGTGAGTCGCGCGTAACTTTATTAAGGATTAACTTCCACAAGCCAAGCAATCTTCTGGATTATCCAGTGAACATGCTAGGTCTGCTTCATTTTGCTCTGTTGATTTAGTCAATTTAGTTTGATCAACAGTAAACTTAATCGCCTGAGCAGCAGCTTGAGATCTTAGGTAGTACATACCTGTTTTAAGACCTTGTCTCCAAGCATAGAAATGCATAGAAGACATTTTCGCGAAGTTAGGACTTGTCATGTAAAGGTTCATACTTTGACTTTGACAAATAAAAGCTCCACGATCAGCAGCCATTTCAATGATTGTCTTTTGACTAATTTCCCAAACAGTTTTGTAAAGATCCTTCATATCTTGTGGGATAGAAGCGATACCTTGCACTGATCCATTTGCTGAGATTAGTTCATCTTTCAATTCATCATTCCACAACCCACGCTCTACTAAGTCTTTTAACAAGTGCTTGTTCACAACTGCGAACTCACCTGAAAGAACTCGACGAGTGTAGATATTAGATGTGTATGGCTCAAAGCTTTCGTTGTTACCCAAAATTTGTGCCGTAGATGCTGTAGGCATCGGAGCTACCAACAATGAGTTTCTCAAACCGTTTTTCTTAACTTTCTTCTTAAGTTCTTTCCAATCCCAAAGATCAGTTGGAGTTACACCCCACATATCAAATTGTAACTGACCTTTTGAAGCTGGAGATCCTTCGTAAGTTTCGTAAGCACCGTCAACTGCCGCCATCTCAGAAGAAGCTTCAACAGATGCGTAGTAAATGGTTTCAAAGATCTGCTTGTTTAAAAGCTTCGCTTCTGGACCATCAAACGGAAGTCCCATTAGAATAAAAGCATCCGCTAAACCTTGTACACCAATACCGATTGGGCGGTGACGGAAGTTAGAAGTTTTTGCTTCTTTTACCGGGTAATAGTTAATATCAATAATGCGGTTCAAGTTTTTAGTTGCAACATGAGTAATTTCACGAAGCTTTTCAAAGTTGAACTTTTTATCTTCAATAAACTTGCTTAAGTTAATAGAAGCCAAATTACATACAGCAACTTCCTCAGGAGAAGTGTATTCTAAAATTTCACAACAAAGATTACTAGAACGGATAGTTCCTAAATTTTGCTGGTTAGATTTAGCGTTACAAGAATCCTTGTACAACATATAAGGAGTACCCGTCTCGATTTGGCTTTCCATGATTTTGTACCAAATTTCACGAGCCTTTACAGTCTTGCGACCTCTACCTTCTTTTTCATATTTCTCATAAAGAGCTTCAAACTCTTCACTGTGTGTTTCATAAAGACCAGGAGCTTCGTTTGGACAGAAAAGAGTCCAAGTCGTATCCTGCTCAACACGTTTCATGAAAAGATCTGGTACCCACATTGCGTAGAAAAGATCACGAGCACGCTGCTCTTCTTTACCGTGGTTTTTCTTAAGGTCTAAGAAGTCTTCGATGTCCGCATGCCATGGCTCAAGATACATAGCAAAACTTCCCTTACGACGTCCTCCACCCTGATCAACATAACGAGCAGTATCGTTAAACACTCTAAGCATAGGAACAATACCATTAGAAGTACCATTAGTACCTTTAATGTAAGAACCTGTTGCGCGAATGTTGTGTAAGCTCAAACCAATACCACCAGCACTTTGAGAAATTTCAGCACACTGTTTTAGAGTATCGTAAATCCCGGCGATACTGTCGTCTTTCATTGAAAGAAGAAAACAAGAAGAAAGCTGAGGCTTCGGTGTACCAGCATTAAACAATGTTGGCGTTGCATGAGTAAACCATTTTTCAGACAATAAGTTATATGTCTCAATCGCTTTATCAATATCGTTTGAATGAATACCTACAGAAACACGCATCAACATTTGTTGCGGACGCTCAGAAACTTTACCATTCATTTTTAAAAGGTAACTTCTTTCTAAAGTACGGAATCCAAAGTAATCGTAACCGAAATCACGATCATAGATAATAGCAGAATCTAAACGATCAGCATTGGCCATCACTGCTTGGTAAGTCTCTTCTCCAATTAGAGGAGCCTTCTCACCAGTTTTTGGGTTTACATAATCGTACATCGCTTGAATATTTTTAGAGAAAGATTTCTCTGTAACTTTATGCAAGTTAGACACAGCAATTCTTGCCGCAAGGATTGCGTAATCTGGGTGAAGAGTCGTTAGATAGGCTGCAGTTTCAGCCGCTAGAGTATCTAATTCGGTGGTTGTTACACCATCGTAAATACCGGCAACAACCTTCTTACCCACTTCCACTGGATCAACGAAATCTTCATTTAATCCATAGCAAAGCTTAGCAACACGCGCTGTAATTTTATCAAATTTAACTGGTTCTTTTTTTCCATTTCTTTTTACAACAAACATCATATTCCCCTATATGCCTAACTTAGAAATCCGCTTCAAGACTAAACGTTCTATCACTAGCTTCCGACATCACGCCAGCTTTTTGATATTCCCCTACACGTTTTTCAAAAAAGTTTGTTTTTCCTTGCAACGAAATAAGCTCCATCCAATCAAATGGGTTTGTTGCGTTATATACTTTGCTACATCCTAAAGAAACCAATAGACGATCCGCTACGAACTCAATGTATTGAGACATCAACTCAGCGTTCATTCCAATTAAGCTTACTGGAAGTGCATCAGTAACAAATTCTTTTTCAATTGAAACAGCATCACAAATAATATCTTTGATTGTCTCTTCAGATAACTTGTTCACAAGTTTGTCGTATAGAAGACAAGCAAAATCACAATGTAAACCTTCATCTCTAGAAATCAATTCGTTAGAGAAAGTTAGTCCCGGCATTAAGCCACGCTTTTTAAGCCAGAAAATGGAACAAAAACTTCCAGAGAAGAAAATACCTTCGACAGCTGCGAAAGCAATCAATCGCTCCGCAAAAGACTCAGAACCTTCGATCCAACGAAGAGCCCAATCCGCTTTGCGTTTTACCGCTGGAACTGTCTCAATGGCGTTAAATAGAAAATCTCTTTCTTTAGCATCTTTAATGTATGTATCGATTAATAAGCTATATGTTTCTGCATGAATGTTTTCAATGGCAATTTGAAAACCGTAAAAACAACGTGCTTCAGGAATCTGAACCTCATTGGAGAAATTTAAACAAAGGTTCTCATTTACGATACCGTCACTGGCTGCAAAGAACGCAAGAACATGACTTACAAAGTGACGTTCATCATCGTTTAGTCGTCCCCAATCAATTAAGTCTTGGTTTAAATCAATTTCTTCAGCGGTCCAAAAACTCGCCTCGGCTTTTTTGTACATCTCCCAAACATCGTCATGTTTAATTGGAAACAATACAAAACGCTTAGGGTTCGGTGTTAAGATTGGTTCTGGTTGCATTCTTAAGTCTCCTTCCAGTGGTGATATCTTCTGTCTAAAACAAAGTAGTAAAAATTGTGTGTTAAAAAATGTCTTTCAATTTATTCAGTTGTAAGCAGTTTTCATCAAGTCGCTAATTTTAGAGAATAGAAAACCTTCGCGTAGATAAACTACTGCAAATGGAAATCTTTGAATTTCTCTAACTCATCGACTGGATGGAAACGGCTACATCTAGCAAGAGTATGCGTTGACGCCTGCCTTGTATTCAGTGGACCAATTTCCCCAAAATCTTTCAAGAACATTCGTTGAGCACAATGTGGAGCTCAATGTGGAAAAAATGGGGACAAGTTCATAAGTCATTGAAAATCCTGAGGTTGTGGGCTTGCAACTTATCCACATCGCCTAAAAATTTTTTTTCGGGGTCTGGCGTCAGCCCCCTATATCTTGTGATAGGCAAAAATGCACAACACTAGATATAGTGTTTTTTTGCGTTTTTTTTAGAAAATACCACTGTCAACTTTTGCGAAGTGTTTGCCTATTTTAAATCAAGCTTTTGAAAAAAAAATGAGCCTGAAAATTAAGATTATTGCCATTAGCTTACACGAAGCCTTAAAAATAGGCTTTTTTATTTAAGGTTTTTTAAGGGAATTTTAATCTCTACTTCACAACCTTTTCCAAGGCCTTCCGAATGAAATACTAAATCGCCATCAAGGCCAGTTATTAAATTGTAAACGCTGTGTAGACCGAAGCCATGACCATCTTTTCTCGTTGAAAAACCATATTGAGCAAGCTTACCTTGGTCTTCTTTGCTAATACCGATCCCATTATCTTTAAACTGCAAAACCAAATTATTGTCTTTGAAAAATACATCTATTTTAATCTCTGGCTTTTCTGGTTGTAACTCAAGGATTGCCTCTACAGAGTTTTTCAAGAGGTTTACAAAGGCTTGGACCCATAAGGCCTTTGTACTTTTTAAATAAATTTCTGGCTGCGTTTTTAACTGGTAAGAAATTTTCGTCTGTTCAAATTTAGGTTTCATAATCTCTTCGGCCAAATCCAGAGCCTCTGATAGCGAAAAATCCTTATCTGTTATAATAGCTTTTGCAACACTTTGTTGGGAATGAATGCTTTGTTTTAAGAGCTGAAGTTTATCTATAAAATTACTAGTGAGACTATCTACGCTTTCTGCGTTTCTAGAAAAACTCTTGTTTAGCTTTAAGCCAATTGACTCTAGCTCTGTCGCAATTTCTTTCTCACCCAAGCCATCTAGGTAATTATTAATCTCGCTTAAAAAATCCTTAGCAAGCGCATTCTCTTTTAAAAACTCGATCTCAAATTTCTCAATTTCAAAGCTCAAAGACTGAAGGATGCCTACAATGTTGTGGAGGGTTTCGTTGGCAGTATTTGCAGACTCCACTCTTTGAGTAAAACTACTTATTTTTTCTCTAGCAAGACTGAGCTCACTTTCCACCTTGAGTACTTTTTCGTTTAACTTCCTTTTGTCTTCGTCTTTCTTTAATGCGGATAAAATCATTGTACTTAATAAACTAGGAATCTCGTTGCTCAAGCCAGTAAAAGCATTTTCCGTGGAGTTATTTTCTAAATAGAGCACTCCGATTTCTTTTTTCTCAAAAAATATTGGCATTACATAAACACTCTTAACTTCATTTTGCTCAATATAATCTCGATCCAAAAGACTGGAGTCGTTCATCGCATTCTCGATTCGATTAATCCTGCCCGTCTCCAAAGTGTAGACTAAGTTTTCATAGGCAGAAATATCAGAAAGCTTTATTTCCTTCAAACTTTCATCACCAACTATTAACTTCGTGTTTTTACAAAATAGTTTAAGCTCCAAGTTTTGATTCTTGTCATTTAGAACTAATAAAAGCTTTTCTGCTTTGGTGTATTCAAAACTATATTGAACCAATCTCTCGACGCTATCTCGTGCACTTGAATTTTGTAAACCAATCAACAAATCAATGGTTTTCTTCCAAGGATCTGACAACATACTTTGATTACTAAGTTCCGCTTTATTTGCGGGAATGCTACCCTCAGAGTAGGAAGAAATCACTCGATGAGATAGTCTTTCAAACTCTAAATCTTCAGCACTCAAAAGCAATTGATCTAAGAGTTTGGCTGACATTTCTGCGTTTGAAGCTTCCAAGTACATTTTTGAAAGCATCGAGCTGCCAATCGTTCGATCTAGTAAGCTCCAAGATCCAGAAAATTGATAAAAGCAAAGTTGGTAGTTTCTTAAACCATACTTAGGCATATAAAGACACTGTAGTTCGTGTTTTACAACTTTCCTCTTTGAAAGCCATGTTTCACTACCATTTGATGTCAGCGACGAAAACTTTGAAACTGCTACTAGAAGCCTAGGTAGCTTCAAAAGCTTCTTAGTAAAGCGAGCCTTTCTTAAAATCCTTAATCTACTTAAAATTAAGAAGTAAGAAATATGTCCTCTAACGGGAAGGGAGTAGTTCTTAAAGACACCGGAATTCGCCAATTCAAAAGCGGCTTCTGCCTTTTTATAATCTTCATCAAAAAAGTGGGTCATCCCCAAACCTAATAAATTGGAAAAGCTTTCTAAGTCTTGGTTCAGACTTAAACTATCTATATTCTCGTCAAATCCCTGAAAGAAAATGTGGTCTTCTCGCTCCGTAAATCTATAAATGTTTTTCTTAAGAGCATTCAAGCTGTTATAAGCCTCACGACGATTGCTCTTTAAACAATGGTACTCCGAGCTCTCTATTTTTCTAAACAAGCTAGAGAAAGCTCGCTCCCCCGACATCATCTCGATCAAGTACGCACTATGTTCCGCAAATATAAAAAAGCTTTCATCTCGATTAGATAGACTAGCATTAGCCACTGAACGTAGCTTCTCTATAAGGTCTCTCGTTTTTAATTTGATGGAACTTATCATCATCGTTTCTACGGATTGAATTCTACTCAAAGCAAAGCCTGCTCCAAGTTTTTCAGAAATCATCCTAGCTTTTTTAAAATAGTTCTCAGAGCTTCTTGGTTTATTAAAGAGTAAACCACTCATTACACCAGCATTAAGAAGAGACAATCCGGCATACTTTGTGCCATGGAGCTTGTTGGATAAAAAGGTCATTATTCCTTGCAGTAGATGAAATTTTAAACGGTCTTTTGAAAAGTAACTAGCCGCCGAAGCTATCACCGTCTCAATCAATGCACCCAAACGCTCCGTTTCTGAAGCTGTCTTGTTGTTTTCTCGTAAGCACTGCTTGATATTGTGGAAATTAAACCATGTTAAAAACATCAAACGAAAACACCATAAATAATTTGAAAAACCAAAGGCTTGAAAATCTAAGGTCTTAAAATTTTGCTCCGAAAGCTCAATCGCTTTATCATGGTTTCCGACCAACACACATAAATTAATCCATTCCAATCTAATTTTTGCCGATTGAATTTTGTCGGTAGAATGTTCTAAAGCCATTTGGAAATATTCTTCAGCGGCACGTTCTTTTTTGTTTCTAAAACTAGCCACCGCCATCAAAAGGCAAAAATCTCCCCAAACCGCTTCATAGTATTTTTTGTTTTCTTCACATAAGAATGTTGATGCAAGATCCAGATAACTCAATGCCGTTTGGTAATCAGAGATTCTTAAAAACTCTCTCGCGCAGTTTAAAAAAGAAACCACGGCTTTTTTCTTGTCGTTGTTAGCCGCTAAATAGTCAGCAACTTTGGCCCATAAACTTCCCTCTAAAAACGGAGAGATCGTAATGTCTAAGTCACTCATTATCCTCGCCAACTGTATGCTTAGAAAAGTCCTTTCCCTTTTCTCCATATTAGAAAGTATTGCTCGTCGCAAATTTCCATTAGAAACTGAAAAACTAGCTCTAGATTTTCCGTCAAAGGATCTAGATATAAAGCCTCGCTCAACAAGCTTATTGATACCACTCAAGCCTGTCTGTTCCACTCCATGAATTAAAAAGTCAGTTTGAATTCCCCCCTCCACAAGGGCACATCTTTTTAGAATTACCTTTTCCCCTGGTGAAAGATCCTTAAATACTTCTTGATGTTCGTAATTGTTAGGTAAAAAGAAATCATAAGACTCTAATTTTTCAAGATTCCACTCCACTTCATTTTTAGCGTTTAGCTGGATGATTCTTGAAGAAATTGCTTGAGAAAGAATTGAATCAAGATTCTCTTTACTACCTTTACTTAAATTGAATAGTTTCCTAGACAACCTTTCAGTAGTACGATGATCATTTAAGCCTGTTACCAGAAGATAATCTTCAATCTCCATTTCTTCTAAAAAATTCACTTCAAATTCTTGAACTATACTCTTTCCAAATTCAGAAAGTCTGTAATTAAAGTAATTCTCTACCACGCCTGAATTATAATCTCCTATGATACTTACTGGTAAATCCTCAATGAGCTTTAAAAAATCCAAACTATTTGTTTTAGAGCGATTCAATCCGATTCGAAACTTGGAATCAATCACGACCAGCAAACGTTTGTCTGCCCCTAAATGAAAATGTACCAACTTGTTAATGATTTTCTTCAATTCCCAGTCGTTTACTCGACCAATTCCAATGAAATCATCAGATATTTGTACATTGTGGTAGAGATCATGTAATCCTTTGTTAAAGGCAGCCAAGTAGTTTAACTCTGAATGAAAAGCATTATAAAACTCAGATTTTAAAGCTTTACTACTAGTAAGCTGTTGGCATACCAAATCCAAAAGCTGATTCAACAATTCATATAGTGGATTAAAATCAACACCTAAATTGCGACTTTCCTCTCTAAGATTTAATACTGATACCAAATGCTCTGGCAAAGATTCTAGAACTTCTTTTATGATATCGGAGTTTAAACTTTGTTCTGAACCCTGTAAAAGATAACATTCGCCACTTCTTCGGTTTACTGGCTGGATGATATCTTGACTAATTTTTTCCACTATAGACCTATGACGTTTTGTCATTAGGTCTATTCTTTTGATGGCATTTACTTGTTGTCCTTGGTTTTTAAAGTCTACTCTTTGGGTTGCTACCAAAAAATCAAACTTAAAACTTGAAAAGCTCGCATAGTTTAAGCTCTCATCTAAAGAAAAACATCTTTTTGCTAGCTCTAAATATTCACTAGGTAAATGGGAAAGGATAATCTCGATGTTTTTAGAGTGGTCTCTTCTCCAATCTTTTTCATCCGGCGAATAGAAAAGCTCCATATCTTTGGGAAAAAAGTTAATCTTTAAGAAGTGAAAGAAAGCTTTATTGATTGCATGAGACTGGCAATCAATATAAGACTTTTTCACCTCAAAAGCCCAGAAGGGAAGTAAGCTAAAAAGTATATCTGCGGGCAGTTCATTGAGTATATCTGAAAGATCACGAAAATCCCGCAATCTAAATTTAGGTCCCGGCAAGTGTTCAATGCTTTCCGTCTTCTTATTGTAGAAAGTTTCACATTCAAAAAAGCAAAGGTCTGCTTCCTCTAACATATAGTCAGATAATGATTTTTTATATAAACTCTGAATTAAATCTATTGATTCTAGGCTATGATTTTTAACGGCCTCTTCAGAAAGTTCGAGCTTACTAACAAGAAACTCGTGCGTAAGACTTTGATCAGTGATTTGTAAGCCATTCAAATAAAAGTTCTCAGAATCAGATTTTTGAACGGGAGGAGTTCCCAATAAAGCTTTTGCCTTAACACCAAACGCATCTAAAAAGTAGGTCTTTAAAACCCTATAGCCTCCCGTACTCAACTCAAAAACACTAAGTCTATGCGTTGTCTTTTGTACGCAATGTACAAGCTTTTCATTAGGGTTCATTTTTTCAAGATTCATCACAAATGCTGTCGGATCTTGTTATTCTTAACACAAGTCTGTTACCAACATGTCATAATTCCTTAAATTTACGGCTCATACTGAGACTATTTTGCAGATGAACCACAGGAAGTAGTAGGAGATTTATCTATATTTTCTCTCTGAATCTTCTTTTGATACTTTTCTATTTGAACCTTTCGATCTAAGGGAAGACCTCTAATGTTCAAATCTTTAAGCTTCGTCGCTCGATTGTTACGTTCTTCGGCCTGTTGCCTAATCGTTTTTACTTCTTCATGAGCTAAGCCCATTATGCTCGCCCACACCTCAGCATGAGCTAAAGGATCATAAAAGTAAGAAACTTGCTCGTTATTAGATCTTGTTGTTCGCCCTAAGTTATTTGAATTTCCAACAAAGCTAATCCCCTCTATGGAGTTTTGGTAGTACAAGCCATCTTTCGCTAAAAAATATTTTTTTGTGTTTTTTGGTTTCTCAGTACTAACAATAGCTCCGCCAAGAACCATGGATTTATTGTGCATTTTTACCGAATATTCTTCCAACTGCCCTTCCTGGTTTTCAATGCTTTTAAAACTTTGAAAGTAACTTGCCCCTACAAAGTTTCTAGCACCCATAGCAGCCTCTCCAAACTCTTTAACCCAAGGGCTATCAAGATCAAGTACATAACGCTTACTATCTTCCTCAATAAGGACTTTCATTCCACTTTCTACAAGGGATTGACTGTAGTCTCTTAAAGTAAAACTAGGATCGCCCACTGTCCAATGGATTGGACTAATGCCTGCTTGCTTCTGTTTTAGGTGGTGATTAAAGCTAAGATTAGTTAACTCCGGACTAGCATTTACAAAAGTTAACTTGCCGATTGGCCAATTCACAGGAGCTTTTTGGATTTCATAGCCCATGATATTTTCAGTTATATCTCTTAGGCCTCCGCCAGGGCCAAAAGCAATATTGTAATGAGATCTCTTACCGTTTTTTAACTCTCGGCCTGGAATCCTAAAGCTTCCACTTAAAGGCAACTGAGTTCCACGCATTCCCATTTCAAACAGCATGATCATATGATCTCTGAAAACTAATGAAGCCAGGTAGCTATCCATAGTAAAAAAACCATTTGCATTTGGTAGTGCTTCTTTTACCTTCACAGAAGAGTAGGCCAAATCCCCTAAGGGATGCATCCCACTAGCCGTAAAGTTTCCAGAGGCTGACCAAATTTTGGCGGTCGCTGGATCACTCCAGTTTACTGCTATGATTTTTTCGTGATTCAAACCTGTAGCATCCACTAGGTAAATTAGATTCTTGGCATTGCTTCTCTGCTGTTTTAAAGATTCTTGCTCCTCAAAACTCAATTTACTTTCTGCCTCTTGATCCACAACTACGTAGCCAGCTTTTCTCAATTTCTCTACAAAATCTTGCGCTTCTTTTTTGTGCTTAACAACGTCATTATCAATTCCCCATTCTACAAAAACAGATTTCTTTTTCAGCTGAATCAGAGCATCAGATAACTCGCGTAGGTCACTGTCGTAAGAATTCCCGGAAACTTCTTTAACCTCAGGAGACAATAAAAAATCATTCAAAACTTCGATCATATTATCAGCAGGAGCTTTAGTTCCATCCAAATACAATCTCTGTCTCTGTGTTGAATAAAACTTTAAATTTGAATAACCTAACTCACCCTCGGGAACTTCTAGAATAAAAGGAGCTGTTGGATTGTTTATCTCAGAAAACCTTTCTCGAATTCCTGATTTTTCGATCAACTCATGTAAGTCTTTATATGTTTCAAGGCTACGCGTGTGAGAGTTATCACCTTTATCAATTAAATTTGGAAATTGATCAAAAAGATGTTCGATTTGATCCCAACGATCTGGGTTGTGTTGCAATAACATCAAAAATTGCTGAACCGACATCTCTTTGAGTTTACTTTCGAAACCGAACTCTCGTTGAAGTTCTTCAGAGATTTCAAGTTCTTCTTTGAACACTTTTTTAAGAAGATATTTCTGAACTCGGTCGCCCCTCTCACCCGTTAGAAACTTACGCTTTATCTCCAACATCCTTTCATAGTCATAAGAAATCTTCTCATTACTTTGTCCCCACAAAGATAAAGAACTTAAGATAAAAAGAATCCCCAAAAAGAAAGTGCGCACACGAATGAAAAACAAAAATATACTCCCAATTTTTTAGGAGTATATCCAAAGCAAAATGGATTTCATAGAGAAAGCTTTACCTGGCTGATTAAGAAATATACAGACTTTATTTTCATAGTTTAACGAGTTTAAACAGCTCGTAAGGGCTTTTGAGCTAGTAATTGCTATAAATGCTTTGCATTCAAAATTACCTTTCCCTCAAGAGCGAAAAATTATTTTAATATTTACAGGTCTTTTGCTCGACCTATTTTCCCTTTATTTCCTCATAGGCATCGAGCGCTGCATCTCTAGATTCCCCTAAATTTACAATCGGGTGAGGATAGTTTTCTCCAAGTTTTACATCAGCTTCCAAAAGCACATCCATTGGTGCCTCGAAAGGCTTGTGGATATATTTGTTGGGAAGCTCTTTAAGTTCTGGACAATATTTTTTTACATAATCCCCGTCTTTATCAAAACGCTCGCCTTGGAGAATTGGATTAAAGATTCGGAAATAAGGTGCTGCATCGGCACCAGATCCAGCAACCCATTGCCAACTTGCTGAGTTGTTTGCCAAATCAGCATCAAGCAGGCAATCCCAAAACCATCGTTCTCCATGGCGCCAATGCATCAATAAATTTTTAACGAGAAATGAGCCAACTATCATTCTTACGCGATTATGCATATAACCGGTTTGCCAAAGCTCTCTCATGCCAGCATCGACGATTGGGTAGCCGGTGTTTCCCTTTTTCCAAGCATCAAATTGTTTTTTGTTTTTAGATTTCCATGGAAAATTATCAAATTTTTCTTGGAGATTTTTTTTAGGTAATTGCGGAAAGTGGTACAACAAAAGATAGGAGAATTCTCGCCAAGCAATTTCTTTAAGAAAATGTCCTGCGTTTTTGTCTGTATAGTTGTTTCGAATGTGATGCCAAATTTCAGCCACGGAAATCTCACCAAAGTGTAAATGTGGAGACAATCTCGAAACACTTTCTAATTTTGGAAAATCTCTGCCCTCTTTGTAGTTTTTGATTCCGCTGTCTAAAAACTTTTTAAAATTTTTATGGGCTCCTTTTTCACCTGGTTGCCATTGTTTATCCATGTCGGTATACCAATTAATATCAGGAAATAACTTCAACTCATCTAAACCGACAGATCTCTTATCTTTGATAAGACTAGATTTTATTTTTTTAGTCTCTGGAGATCTTATAAGTTTGGTGTTCTTCAATAAGCGTTTGTAGTATGCACTATAGACCCTATAGGGGGCGCCATCATCCTTCAGTACCTCCCATGGCTCCCATAAAAGATCTGATTTAAAACTCTTTGCTTCGATTTGGTTTTTCTTTAGTAGATCTTTTATCTTTTTATCGCGTTTCATTCGCCATGGTTCATAACAGCGATTCCAGAAAATTTCTTGAACATCATAGTTCGTGATTAATTGCTCAATAATATCCTCGGCTCTCCCACTATAGAAATTCAATTTGGAGTCCAAGCTAGCGTTTAAACGATCTAAGCTTTTATGGAGCCAATATCGACTAGCCCCACCCATTTTAAACTCACCCGCGTTTTCATCATCAAGAATGTAAATAGGTAAAAGATGACCAGAACCTGCCAATGCGTTTAATGCAGGATTATCTTTCAACCTTAAGTCTTGTCGAAACCATAAAATACTTACTTTTTCTTTATTCATTCCTAAAATATATATGAACTCAATAAAAGTAAGAAGCCAAAAAAAATAATCGTAGAATGTAGTTTGCAATTCAAATTTATATCTCTAGCTTTTAATGATTTTTATATTAATACGACATTTTCAAAAAAGGTGCTCCTATGAAGAAACAACATTTAATAATATTAGTATGCATCTCCTTTCTTTTGCCGTGCTCCCTACTTGCCAAACCCATTGAAATCTCAATAACGGTCGATGACATACCAGCAGCTGGCGACGCTAAGCCTAAACCCTCTCGTCTTGAAAATTTAAAAAAGTTTGTAGCAAGCCTAGAAAAACATAAAGTCCCTGAAGTTTATGGGTTTTTAAATGGCATCTTAGTGGACAATATGGCTGAACGGCACAAAGCCCTGGACATATGGGTGAAAAAGGACCGGCTACTCGGCAATCACACTTATTCTCATAATGGATTAAACAGATTAAAGTCCGCAGCCTACATCAAGGACATTGAAGACAACGAACATTTGTTACTGGATTATGCGAAAAGCATCAAGGAGCTTAAAGTTTTTCGTTATCCATTTTTAGAAGAAGGCGCAAACAATGCTGAACGTTACAATGTTCGCTCCTACCTATCTCGAAGAAAATATAGAATCGCACAAGTATCTATTGATTCCAGTGATTGGGCTTGGCTACCTGCATTTTTAGAATGCCAAAAAAACTCTAACACCGAAGGCATTAAAAAACTCCAAGAAAGCTTTGTTCGCTATGTGATACAAAAAGTTGATTACACTCAAAGTATAAGTGAAAAAATTTGGGGGAACCAAAGATACATTCCACACATTCTTCTTCTGCATTTAAGTGCTTCGACAACCCATTTTCTTGATGCTTTACTTAGTAGCCTAAAAGAAGAAAACGTCAAATTTATCAGCTCAAAAAAAGCAATCTTTGACCCATTTTATAATGAGGACACCGGCTATCTTGGTGTAACAGGAAAAGACTATATCACCCAAGCATTAGAAACTAGAAAACTCAGTTTCCCAGACATAAGTCCTCCACAAATCCCAGGTAACTTAAAATCCTTTTGTAAATGAGTCTTAGGGAACTTGTTAAAATCTATGGGTTTGAGCCATTGTTACTAAACAGAAAAGTAAGATCGTTTCAATATGATCTATTCTGTACAATTTTGTTTAATCTCTGCCTAACTAGCAAAAGCCTGCTATCATATTTGTATGGCAATTAAAAATTTTATTGGACCCTCTAGAAGAAAGTTTTTGGCTCGCGCCATTAAGGCTACTTTGGGATTTGGCTTACTAATTGCTTTTTTAAAAAGGAAAGACCTAATGGCAGAATCAAAAAAACTTTATAAGATCTATTCACCAAGAGAAAAACATTGGGTTGGTGATGGATTCTATGTGAGCACTATGTTCTCAATGCATGATAACGAAAATCATTATCTGAGTCCCTTTATCCTATTAGATCACGCAGCTCCCATGGAGTTTGCTCCCACAGATAAAAAGTTAGGTGTGGGAGAACATCCCCATAGAGGTTTTGAAACGGTAACTTTTGCTATTCAGGGAAAAATTGACCATAGAGACTCCGGTGGCGGAGGAGGAACTATCTCTAGTGGTGGTGTTCAATGGATGACTGCTGGATCAGGAGTCGTTCACGAAGAATTTCACTCGAAAGATTTTTCTCAAAAAGGTGGAGTTTTCGAAATGGTTCAACTGTGGGTGAACCTACCTGCAAAGGATAAGATGACAACACCAAGATACCAATCTATGAACAAAGAGGATTTTCCAAGTTTAAAACTAAACGAAGGAAAAACAGAACTAAAAATCATCGCTGGAGAATATCATGGTAAAAGCGGGCCTGCCCTCACTCACACTCCGATGAATATATTTGAAGTCTTTCATAAGAGCGAAGGCAGACTAGATCTAAATTTTAATGAGCAGACAAATACGATTATTGTTCAGTTAAAAGGAAACAGTAAGTTAGCAGACAAAACAATCAAAGAAGGAGAAATTGCAGTTTTTGAGAGAGACGGAGAACAAATCCAGTTAAACTTAGACAGTGACTCACATCTTTTAGTTTTAAATGGTGAGCCAATTGACGAACCTGTAGCTGCTTATGGCCCTTTTGTGATGAACACTCGTGATGAAATAAGACAGGCCATCGATGATTTTAATGCCGGGAAAATGGGTAGATTAGTAGAAGAGGCCATCAAGAATTAAAGATTCGCTGGTGGCTTTAAATCCGCCTTAATCTGACCTCTAGCAAAAAAGCGAAAGCTTTGCCCTTCATCTAATCCTTTTTCAAAAAAAATCACTTCTCCAAGGATAGAACTTGCAGTGTTTTTTTCTAATGCAAGATCAACCGCCGATTTAGGAAGGACATAATAGACGTCTAAGAATTTATTATCAAAAGACAACTCCGCCCTTCTATGTAAAACCAAAGAGCCCTCTGAAATATAAATCTCGTTAGAAATCTGAGCAAAGTAATCTGAAATTTCTTCTGTAAACAGACTTTCAATTTTAATTTGTGGTCTTAAGGATAATTTTTTCTGAGTCACATTCAATTTTAGATCTAAAAATGAATTTTCATAATAAGAGTTAAATACTTCCAAATAATTTTTTCCAGAAGGGCCGGTTAGAGCATTATACTCTCTTAACTCAAGTTTCCCCGTTTCCATAAATTGAAAAAAATATGCCTCAAAGATTGGGTCAGTGTGCTCTCCCACAACTTCAAAGCGACTTAAACGCGGAAGTAAATTAGAGACCTTCAAAGACAAGCCAGCATATTGTGGATACAATCTTGCCAACAGATTTTCAGTCTTAATTGGCAATCTAGTCTCCCCTAAAACCAATTCACCTTCTGTGACCACATTGTTAGCGGTTGTGCTACATTTAAATTGCGCATAGCTGGGTAAGGCCATCAATAAAAAAACGAAACAGCTGAAAACTTTAAACATACGACCTACTAAATGAAACATCCATTTAGTATACCGAATTACAGATAAACTTTCTCGAGGTAAATTTACACTGTCTGTATAAGTATTTTTCAGCTTAACAACTGAATCTAAAAGTCAGCTAAAGCAACTTGTTTTAATGGCGCTAGAATCTGAGTCATTTCGACCAAACTTAATGTCTCTAAAGCAAATCCTTAAGTTTTTAACTAGGAAAAGTTCATTGTAGGTTTTGTAAAAATATGAGGCCTAGATTTTCTAATCATTAATGTATGCTCTTTTTGGACTGAATAAAACCTTTCATGAAAAAGCGTCCACCCATCAGCCGCCTCTTTGATATGATGAGCTCCATTTGAAAGAAATGGTTCAATGGCAACTACCAAATTTTCCGTGAAAATTCGACGATCTCTATGCTCACCGAAACTTCCTATGAATGATGGTTCTTCATGAAGACTACGCCCTACTCCGTGCCCACCGAGATCTCTAATCACTGTTAGTCTATTTTCTTTGGCATATTGCTCAACCGCAAAACCCACTCTATTGATTTTTACTCCGGCACGAGCGGTGTTCAAAGCAATCTCAAGGACTTTCTTAACATGCTTACACAAACTAGCTTTTTTATTTTTGGAGTTTCCAATAACAAAAGATTCTCCATTGTCTGCATAGAAACCATCTTTGGAGGCTGAAACATCGATATTTAATAAGTCGCCTTTTTTTAATTTTTTATTGGAAGGGATTCCGTGAGCCACTTCGTTTTCATGGCTAAAACAAACATGACCTGGAAAATTATATTCCGACTTTGGCGCTGATATCGCTCCATATTTACTAAGGAATTTACCCGCTAAATAATCCAGCTCTTCCGTGCTAATCCCAACCTTTGCTCTGGATTTTAGGTACTCCAAACAATTGGCAACAATAGCACCTATTTCAGTCATCTTCTCAAACTCTAACTCGGTTTCAATAGACATACTATTCTCCTTAGCACGGCATTTGGATTAGATTATAACATACTTATTAACATCTAGTGGTTCCTATTAAATAATCTCTATACCCAGCTCGTATCAGAGACCTGAGCCCAAGGCCGTTTACTCACTTCGACTCCTTTAGGGCATAAAAAAACCCAAGCTACATTTGGCCTGGGTTTTATAAGTCTTAAAATTTGGCGCCCGGAATACGTGTCCTTTCGGAAAAGGCTCCTGCCTTTTCCTGCGGACTGCCGCCTCACTCGCTAAGTCGAGCATCGTGCTCGACTTGCCTCATCAGACGTATACGTCTGACAAGGCCGCTTACTCACTTCGACTCCTTTAGGACATAAAAAAAACCCAAGCTACATTTAGCCTGGGTTTTATAAGTCTTAAAATTTGGCGCGCCCGGAAGGAGTCGAACCTCCGACCCTCTGATTCGTAGTCAGATACTCTATCCAGCTGAGCTACGGGCGCGCGGTGAAGTGGGAAGGTAATCAAAAATGATGCTGTTGGCAAGATTTTGTGGGAAAAATATTAAATTTTAAAGAAATTATAAGTATTCTGTTCCCGAAAAGCCCTGTATACCTAGGGACCCTACTAACCCAGAATAAAGAGGTATTATATGAACTCTGCAGATATTTGGCGTAACTCTTTAGTTGAGGCAGAACAAACTGTTAATAAATTTCTAAATGATAACAATAACATAGAGGCTTGTGTGGCCTTCACGAATCTTTTGGTAGAGACCTACAATCAAGGCGGTAATGCCTTTATTTGTGGAAATGGTGGCTCCCATTGCGATGCTATGCACTTTGCTGAAGAATGGACCGGACGCTTTAGAAAAGAAAGAAAACCACTAGGTGCTTTAGCTTTAGGTGATCCAAGTCATACAACTTGTGTTTCTAATGACTATGGTTTTGAGTTTGTATTTTCAAGACAGCTTGAAGGATTAGGCAGAAATGGTGATCTTTTCATAGGTATCTCCACAAGCGGAAATTCACAAAACGTTATTAACGCAATCAACTCAGCTAAAGAAATCGGCATGAAGACGGTTGCCCTACTCGGAAAAGATGGTGGTAAAATGAAAGATTTAGTTGATCTGCCTATTATTGTGCCAGCACAAACTTCCGATCGCATTCAGGAAGTACATATTAAGTTGATTCATACTGTAATTGAAAGTGTTGAGCGCGCTTTATTCCCTGAAAATTACCAATAAACTTGCCTCTTTGAAAAAGCTGTGGCAAAAATAATCCCACAGCTAAGGCTGCCCGGAGAGGTGGGTGAGTGGCTGAAACCAACGGTTTGCTAAATCGTCGAAGAAGCAATTCTTCCGCGGGTTCGAATCCCGCCCTCTCCGCCATTTAAGTTTAAAATCAGATCGCTTCTAGCGGTCTTTTTTTTATCAAATTAATTGATAATGTTTAGAAAAAATGGGCTTTATCATCTTCTTGATAGTGAGCTAAACGATCTCGTAAATTTCCAGAGTGGATTTCTAATTTGTGGCCATTGGGATCTAAAAAATATAGAGAGTCCCCAGGTGAAGAGTTTTCTTTGAATTTTTCTACACCAGAATTGATGAGTTTCTCTTCCAATACGGAAAAATCCATCGGCTCAACATAGAAGGCAATATGAGAATATTCAGGCAAAGAAGAAACACGAAGCTCGCTATCTTCTTCTATGCAAAACCACAAATCCCCTGCGAGAAAATAAATGCTTTTCTCTCTTCGCATTAAGGGCCTAAAGCCAAGAGTGTCTTTATAGAAAAGAAAAGACTCTTCTATATCGCGGACACTCAAGGTAATGTGACTAAATCCACGAATCATTTTTAAAAAGACATTCCCAAATAAAATTCAGTCAAACCTACTTGAGTAGTTTCATACTCGTAAGCCAAATCACCAGTTTGTTTAGAAGAAAAAATAGATTCTGAAATACTAAACCAGTTACATCCTAAAGTGAACTTGTTCCACTGCCACTGGTTTCCAATCTTTAGACCTATGCCGGAATCATTGATTTCACCTTCACGAACAACATCTCCAGAGCCACCAAACAGCCAACTACCATCTCGCTCTCGAACCGCTAGTCTGCGTTTGAATAAAAATGGGCTTATGTAAAAACTATTTCCTAAAAACACTTTAGCAGTTAGTTCGTAAGCTTCACCTTCACGATCATCACTAACTTTTACGTATTCACCACTTTCATCATCTTCTCTGCCCCAGTCAAAAATCGTTGTTAAATTTAGAGCCGATAAAGAAAGTTGAAACCTAGGGCTAACAAATAGGGAGCCTGTAAGTCCTGCGGAATAGGAGTTATAGTTAAAACCAATCGGTTGTACTACCACAGAAAACGTTTTATTAGCACGATAAAACCGCGAGCTATCTACCCGCACATTGTCTGAATAAATAGGTTCTGAAAGTTTAGTTTCAAGCTTAGTTTCGCTAGCAAAAGCCGTGGAGCTTAATGTACAAATAATTGACAACAGCCATTTTAGGGCAGATCTCTTCATCTATGTGACCTCTCAAATTGAATTAAATAAATTTAAAAAATATTCGCCACATTAATCTGCAATTATCAAGCCTTTCATCTAAGCTTCTACCAAAACTACTTTTTCTCTTAAAAAGCGTTCCAAAAACTGAAACGCATAAATAACTTCCTGAATTAGTGAACATTTAAAAATCGGTGGTCCTCAAGTCATTAAAAGGCAAGACCAAAATAAAATTCTGTCAAACCTAAGTTAGACTCTCCCGAACTAGATTCTCCATAAACATTTTCACACACCAAAGTCGTTGAGTAAGCAATAAAACACAGGGAAACAAAAACGCATTACAAAATTATGGAGCTAAAAATAAGAAGTTAATCTGCAGAGTTTCTACACAGAATGGATCGCATTGCTCTTCTTAGGCGATCTCTTTTTCGAAGTGGTGCCTCATCTTGTTTTTTGATGAGTTCGTATTGTGCTTCAGACAATTCCTCTGGACTCAGACCGTAGGCAAAAGCGATTGGTTTAGCGCTCAATCTGTCAAAGGCAAAAATCTTAGCTTGATGAACGCTGTACTGAACATCTGATCCAAGTCTTCCACTGAGGGAACCTAAATTCCAAAGTACCTGCGGTAAAGCACTGGCCCTAAGAATTCCCACATTCAAGCTTTCCCTGAAATGCCTTTTAAAAATCTTTTGTAAAATCTTTTGATCATATCGCTCCCAATGATTTTCCAGCTCCTGTAAAAACTTATCCGACACTTTCGAATAGACAAATTCAAACCAATCATAGCCAAAATAGTTCAAGCCATGATTCAGCAAAGAGATCTCTTCTAGTTTTGACCGATCAAATTGTACTCCTGTCACGGCGGAGGTCATCGCTAAATAGCTGTTGAAAAAACTCCGAAAATATTTTTCCGCTTGATCCGTATTTATGCTGTTAAGTACAAAATTATAGTTTCCAACATATCCACCATTGATCCAGCCAGCTCCAAGATGTCGAAAGGCTCCAGCTTTGCCATTATCAGAAACGTGATTTCTCCCTAGGCGACTAAGCATTTTATTGCCCTCATATAGAGACAATAACTTTGAAAGTGACGGGCTTCGGAGAGAAACCATCGCATCAATGGCAACATCCGCCAGATCTCGAAAACTAAAACCCTGAATTTCGCCCGCAGACGTAATTTTGATCAATAAATTTTGAGTATGAGCCTCGGTATATATTCCATACCTAAAGTTAGTTATAGCAATGAACTCCCCTAATTTCGGAGCGTAGTATTTTTCAATCCACTCTTCTAGAGAGATGTTTTTTTCTTCTAGTATTGTTTTAAGGCGCTCACTAGCAAAGAAGCCATGAGCAGGGTAAATTCTTATCGTGCTTGGAAGCTTGGACCAATCAGTCGGACGTAGAGCTCTCATGCTATAGGAATAAGAAACATTCCCTTTTAAATTTAAACTAGCTCCAAAGCGCTCTGGAAAAAAAGATATATCAGACTGATCATGTGTTTGCCTACTAAGAAACTCCAGAGCAGTGTTAGTAGCAATCGCACTTTTTACGGTCATATCATGTGTGGTGGTGTCCCCTTCTCTACCCTGAAGCTTTAAAAAAGCCATCAACTTAGTATTTGGTTTCCACATAAAGTAGGTACTATGTGACTGCATCTTGGTAGCGTAAAACTCTCTCTTGGGTTCTCCAAAGATCTTTTTCATCGCCACAAAGGCTGGCCCTTTATCTTCAGCGAAAAAAACTCGATACTTAAAGTTTCCATTTTCCTGTGGAATCTTTACGACTCGACTAGTTTCTTCATCAATAAAGGAAGAAAGATAAAGCCTTAGATAGGCTTCACTAACTTCAAAATGTAAAAGATGAATAATCTCTTTTTCTCTCTCAAGAAGTGCTTGGAAAGAAAGAATGTTCCCATTTTGATCTACTGAAATCATTTCTGAAAATTCAGTCGGTAGCTCTACAGCAAATGGATTCTCAAAATCTTGAGGCCAAGAAACAAAAGGAAATAAGCAGATAATTAGCGAGGAAAACACTGCTAATGATGAAAAATAAATTAACTTTCCGCTTCTTCTCAAAACCTTGTCCTTTGGGATAAATTTAGGGGCCTTGCTTAATATCACTAAATGATACATTCAACAAGTATACCTAAAAATCTAATCCCTAAAGTGCTCTAGTGAGGAGGTAGAAAATAAGTTAGGATTTTTACAAAGAATTCTTATAGAATCTGCCGTTTATTGGCATGGTTGATAAATAAAAGTACATAAAGGCTAAAGACGATGGAAGCTCGATTCTGAAAAGCTTTTTCAGATAAGAAAAAGTCTTAGCAAACAAGAAACATATATGATTATAAATCAAAACCAGTAATCGCATTTTCTAAAGAGCCATTATTATTTTCAAAAAATCTAAACCCGGCACTCCTGCTTCAATTAGTTTCTAATTTGGTATTTATTCCAAAATAAAAGGTCTAGTTTTTTCACTGCGCTTGGTTATTTACGATTTATAAATTGTAAATTGTAAATTACTAGTGTCTATTAAGTTCATGGAAAGGCAAGGATCGCTTAGACCTCAAGATGTCATCATCGCATTGGGAATTTTACGATGGGGAAAGGAAATTCCTCAAAAAGATTTAGCTAGCAAGCTAATGCTTAGTCCTGCTGAAATCGTAAAAAGCCTAAAACGTCTTGAGAAATCGCATTTAATAGATAGCAGCAAGAAGGTCGATAAAACCGCATTACTTAACTTCATCAAGCATGGACTTCGGATTGCCTTTCCAGCCCAAATTGGCCCAATGAAAAAGGGAATTAAAACCTCTCTTTCTCATTTAGGCTTACAAAAACAATTAAAACAAAAACCAGAATACGCCTATGTCTGGGAAACAGAGACCGGGAAGCACTTAGGACAAAGTGTAACGCCTCTTTATCCTGGGCTAGAGCTTCTAGCTAAAAGCGACAGAGATTTTTATGAAATACTCTCTAGCCTTGAAGTCGTTCGCCTAGAGGACAACAAAACATCATCTAAAGCCGTAAAGTATTTGAGTGGGACTTTGCGCGGAATATAAAAAAAGGGGTTCATCCTCTTGTTGGGTACTAAATAGAAAGGCAGGTGAAAACCTGCCTTTCGCTTTTTAAGCTTTTAATAATCAGATCTCTGGTTTAGAGCTAAATTTGCAGGCCTTATTAATTCTACGAAAGGCTTTTACAATAAAACTATCGGTATAGCCCTTAGGCTTTTTGAAGTCATCAAAAAAACCACTTCCTTCATAAAAGCCCACTTGGCCTTTTTCTAAGTGATAATCTAACTCATATGCAATTCGAATTCGAACCTCAAATACAATTCCACTAGCCTTGTAACTATCGACAATCCTTTTATAAATCTGCGGGTCCGCCTCACCATTATCTCCGACTAAAATAACTTTTGTCGGTCGGTGCAAATCAATGATTTCTTTAATCTGATTTTCTTTGAAACTTCCTAAGCTATCACGACCATAAAGAAGACCTGGTGGAAAATAGTTTCGCTCCAAAAATTTATCATGGAATCTTTTTAAAATGGCCGGAATTTTAGAAACGTAAAAGATATTTTTAACATCCTGCTGATAGGCCAAACGCCACAGAGCTAAATTCATCCCTGGCACCACCATCTCTGGGCCAGTTCTAGGTCCACGCAAAATTAGCTGAACTCTATCTCGAACACGAGAGTCCTTCAGAGTGTCATCCACATCTGTGATTAAAATGGTATGAGCAAATGCCAGTTTAGTTAGTAAAACTAAAACTAGTAAATACTTAAACATGAAAGTCCCTCTGTCCCCCGAGATTGATAAACTGACTATAACTCAAACAAGATCGATTTGCAGCTTTCTAAAATATTGGATATTTTTATGACTTTTTTACATTAAATCGCTATTCTATGACATATGAAAAACTACAGTAAACCATGGTTAGTCTTTAGAATTGTCGTAATGTGTGTTGGCTTCGTAGCAGTAATCTACACAATGAAAAACCTTAAGTCCGAGTCCATTGGTAAATCAGACATTGGACAAATGATTACCGGGAATAACGCACCCATAAACCATAGCGGGGAAGCCGATTGGAAATGGTGTGAGTCCGATATTAAATCCATTCAACTCATTAATATCAATAAGCTCAAGGAAAGTATCAATATCACAAAAACTGAGGAAAATTGGATACTTAAAGACAAAAAAGGAAAGACTGAGTTAAAACAAAGTGAACTGCAAAATTGGTTAAATGCAAGCTGCCTACAAAAGATCTATGCTATTAACTCAAAAAGGACACCAAGAAGGGACTATCAATTCAGCGTGGAATTCGAAAACGGAAAAGGTTTTCAACTAGAGTTTTCAGAGGCAGGGTCCATTATGATTTGGCAAGGTAAGCTGTATTCCGCAGAAGGCTTCCTGGACTCAATCAAGCAATTACAGAAGAAATTCCTCTAAAGCAGGGAACTTATTCCTTAAAAATAGGCATTTTTTAAATTCTATTTACTGCAAATCAAGAGAGTTAAAAAATATTTTGACAAAACGCTCGGCAATTCATAATTTAACAAGCCAGTGTTCAGGTGTAGCTCAGTCGGTAGAGCAGTTGACTGTTAATCAATTGGTCGGGGGTTCAAGTCCCTCCACCTGAGCCAAATTTTAGACTTTTTATTACCAAGGTTTTTGCCTTGGTTTTTTTTCGTCTTGAGTATCAGATCGGTGGAGGGACTTGCCTTATAATCGTTCGCTAGACGGCATTGGCCTGGGAAGGCAAATACCCGCTCACTGCACCTACTGAAAAGCAATGCTTTTCAGCTTTACGGTGCTACCTTCGCCTTTTCCAATTTTAGATTTTTTATTACCAAGGTTTTTGCCTTGGTTTTTATTAGGCTTTAGATCACCCTAGTCGAGCATTGGAGAGAGTTCTAGCTTTCTGCCCGCTCTTAGGCTTAATATTAAAAAGTAACTTACTCACTAAAGGGGAAATATGGACTTCGTAAATGGCGAAAAGGATTTTTTAGTTATAGTCGTCGCTTTAGTGCTCTTTGCCCTTTTTATCCTTCCTTTTCATCGCAAAAGTAAATCGAAAAAACAGAATGAAATCGACATCATTGACTTAATTGACGATTAGATTGTATTAAGATTTAAAAAACTACTTCTTCAAACCAGCTCTAAGAATAGGTTCATACAAATCCTGTTCTAGGGGAATTTTTAATTCATCATTAGAATCTAAAACAGAAAACTCCACAGGGTACTCAATAATAGCTAAAGGCTGACACTCATCTCCTTCTCCCATAACCACCGTAGCAGCTGTAGCAATGGAGTCTGCCAAGTTCATACTTGTCATTTGTAGCTCTCTACCAAAAAGATCTTTACTTCCCACTTTATTCTTAACGCCGCTAAAACCATAATAAGCCAATGCGGCGCCAACAACTCCCCTACGTAAAGCCGTAGTGTGAGAGTCTGTTAAAATGACACCAAAATTCGTTAAGCCTCTCTTTTCTTTTAAATATTCATAAATGTTTCTTGCTGACTGGAACGGGTTTTGAGGAAATAAAATAAAATGCTCATCTTGAGAATTAGACTCATCAATGCCAGCGGAAGCGATTAGCAAACCCTCTTTTACCGTTAAATGACAGTCATAGGCTATCTTACCCAAATAGTGATCCGACTCTTGCACCACCAAATCATCTTTACTAATCATCTCTTTAGAAACCAAACGCTTCTCAGCCAAGCTCACCACTTTGCTAGTCACCGCCAATATTTTTCCTTCTAGCTTCTCATCACCTAGGGATTGATCAATGAAGTTATTAAGGTTCATAGCTTTTTCGAATATTTTGGTCTTAATTGGTTTAGAACTTAACATCTTGGCTCCTTAAGGAGTTTTTAACACTTCGGTCTAGGAAATCAAAATAGATTCTAGTAAAGCAGATCATTTTATATGATATCAGTATGAAAAATTTTAGAAGCCTATTGCCCAATTTTAAATTGTTTAGTCGCGCAGATGTATTTTACCAACTAAAGGTAATAACCAAAGAAAATGAATATTGGTACAACCCGAAACCCCAAAGAAGTTTAACAGCGATTTTAGTTTCTCCTCAGTTTACTTACTATCACTGGATGCAGTCACAAATGGAATACAGTCTTTTTAATAATTCAGAAGGTTTTGGACTAGACATGATGGATCTAATAAGAATTGATCATCGAAATCAGTCGCAAAAAGGTAAAATCGAAGGTGATGTTAAACTTAAAGTTTTTGAAAACAAAGACAAACTAATACTCGAACAGGACATTTACCTATGAATTACTCTGGCATCGAAATCTTATTTCCAAGTTTTTTGATCACCTGCTGCCTAAGCTCTTACGAATACTTTAGGCTTCAACAGTACATTAGTGAGAACAGAGTTTTTAGGCTGGCGCCCTTTATCGCGTATTTACTTTTAGCGGCTTCTTGCATTCTATTTTCCTCAAAGTTTATTGCATGGTTGTTAATAGCAAATTTTCTCCACTCCATAAAAAGTAATGGCCTTGTTCAAGGAGCTAGTGATTTTTTACTACACTTTATGGGAATCCTACTCAGTCTTTTTTGTTTTGGATTGATAGAAGAAGAACAAGTCATTCGCTCAGCTAGCAACTTTTTAGGAGTTTTTTACTTTATCTCAGGTATTGATAAAATCAAAAATCTAAAGCATTGGAAGGCCAAGTCACTTTGGGCTTTCGAAAAACATTATTCCATTACACTCTTAAAAACGGAAAAGACTAAAAAGCTGATGCTCTTTCTTATGCTCGCCTTCGAACTTGGCTTTCTGATTCTTATGCAAATCAAAGAAAGCTTGCTGGCACTGATTGCAATTGGCATTCTATTTCATTTGTTAATAGCATACTTTTTAGGGCTCACAAGATTCTTAAAGCATTTTCTCTTGTACTACATTGCTTTATACTTTTTTATCAGCATTTAACAAGAACAGTTCTCTTGGGCGTATTGGTTGTAAAGCTCAAAATTAAGTCGCCCTCGCCCACGTTCTAAAGTTGGTTCTCCGAGATCCTTTGTTTTCTTTAGAGTTAAAGCCATGCACCTATGTTTGTTTTCTTTAGACATTTTTTGGCCTTCATAAACCTGAGATCGGTCGGAAGCCTCCATACATTGTATGCAGGAATAAATGCTATCTGCATATTCTTGGTTCACACTATCACTTGATCCGTGATAGTTTTTTAACATCGTAATTAAATCACTAGAGCTAAAATTTGAATTAGGCGATATCGCTCTTTCGCGATTTGCTCTCTTTACTTTTAAAATAGTCATGGCCACAATGGCTTGCAGTTTTGGGTTGTCTTTCATCAATTTTTGTAAATTCACTAAATTAACCTGACAAGAACTTATTTTTTTACACTCCGCCGTTTCTGAATAACTTCCACTTGGATATACGGCACCTTCTCTTGAGGTTAAATAAGAAATTAACTCGTTTGCTTGCTTAGTAGATAATGATTTTTCGCTCACTGACTTTTTAATACTTTGTTTTAATGTATTAGAGATTTCTGGGTTTCTAACATAGTCGGCAAATTGTTTTTTCAACATAAACTCTGCCAGTGTTGAGTTGGTAATATGAAAAAGTCCCCATGCACTGGAGTAAGTTTTCGAGGAACAATGCCCCATGGTCAGAGAATTAATATTTAGATTACCCGTCTCTCTCGATGCCAAACAAGCGCCTGTGTTTTTAGGAAACTTTGCTTTTGCAAAAACATCTTCCACTTCATCATTCATGGCTTCAAGCCTTTCCATTAAACTTAAGCCTCGCCAGTCATTATTTCGACAACTATACTTTTTTACTTCTTTTCGACAATCTCTCTCTGCATTTGAGATTTTAGCCTTGGCATTGGCTTTACCCCTCGCCTGAGAAACCTTCTCTAGCATTTTGTTTCTCGAGTACCCAAACAAAGAGTTCATGGTTTCTTTTTTGTTTTTAGGCTTACAGTAACCGACCTCTGGATCCTGGGAAGCCAGCTCTGGCATATTAGGGTCACCACTTGGCGTAACTGGAGGCTTAGTGGTGTCTACGATATCATCCACATTTTCTTTTGGCGTATTCTCTTTGGGAGCACAATTTTCACAGTTTTCAACACTGCTTGCCTCAAGGTCTTTAATTCTACGAATGCTAGTAATATTTAAAAGTCGATCTTTATGGGCTTCTAATAAGTCCGCGTAAACATCTTCGTTTACAAAAACTTCTTTTTCAGTTTCTTTATCCCAAACTCTTACTTTTATTAATTTATTTCCTGTTTCTTTTCCTTCTAAAACAGGGCCTTCTTGATCTAAAAAAGTAAAAGCCAATTCCATATTGGTTCGCTGTCTCTCCAGCTTATCTTCTACTTCTTTCCTTGATTCTTCATCGAGTAAATCATCAATTCCAGCTTCAATTGGTTCCATTCCAAAACTCATGCCTTCTGGAAAATCTAAAGAAAGCCTGTAGTTTCCATTTAGCGCAATTGAACTCAAAGACCCCTTGTTGTTGGTTTTGTAAAAAGGCACACCAGGTAAGGCATCAAAATGCGCTCGTTCCACATAAGAACTTTGTGCTTCAGCCCTGCTAAAGCAGTAAAATAAAAGAAAAGTAATCGCGAAACAAACTTTCATAACTGTTTTATTTTATCCCCATCAAGGCCAACAAAGGCCTTGTTTCAACAATAAATTCAGTAACTTACCCTTTAGTCGTGGCATAAATTTCCTCTAAAACTATATCAATTTACAGAGCTGTTATGATTCATTCTCAGGGTAAAGCTTTCAATACCAATTGAGCTCGTTATCAAATTAAAGTATAAGCCTAGTTCTATGAGTATTTCTCTGTTTTGCGATCACATTAGCGTTTTAGATATTGCCTATTTCGATAAGACCAAAGGTCTTGTTGGTGCGTCTTATCAGGTAAATGTAGAATTCGTTGGAAAGCCGGATGAAGAAGGCATTTTAATCGATTTTTCTCTCGCAAAGAAAGCCGTTAAAAACATCATAGACGAAATCTGTGATCATCGTTTTGTTCTGCCAAAGGGAATGGCTAAGCTTACAGAGGACCGATTTCAACTTGAGCTAAGCTATGGAGCTAAAAGCCAACAACTCTATTACGAAGGCCCACGCCAAGCGATCTGTGAGATTCCATCGCAATATGTAAGTACCAACCATATTGCAAGCTACCTGGAACAAGAAATGAGTAATCATTTTGGTGAACAGTTTGAACAAGTTAAAATCCAATTAGAAGAAGCAAATCTTGGAACTAAACCAATTCTAAATTACACACACGGCTTGAAACAACACTATGGCAACTGCCAAAGACTTTTTCATGGTCATCATAACAGTGTAGACATTTGGGTGAACGAAGAGTCTCGATCTGATCTTGAGTCTTGGCTTGTTAGAGATCACTTAAAAGGTAATATCCACTTCTGCTTTGTAGAAAATATTGTAAACAAAGAACAGGTCCTAGACTCTTTAGAGGGAGAATATGGAATCCCTAATAAGTGTCCTTTTGTTGAGATTAAATACCAAGGCAATCAAGGTATGTTCCGTTCTATTTTGCCGAGCGAAGAGGTTTATGTTCTTCCCATTGAAAGTACCGTGGAAAACCTAAGCTCCCATTTTGCAAAAGTAATCCAAAGTAAAACAGGTCCAAAAGACAGGATTAAAGTTAAAGCCTACGAAGGAATTAACAAAGGTGCCATTTCTTATATTTCATAAGAAATTATTAAGTAGACAATAAAATAAAATTGGGCGAATCGAAGGTAGAATTACGCCCAAAAGACTGGTTCTTAGTTAAGATCAACTCAATTCCTTTTCTTTCCTTATGTCACATAGGAAAATAGTCGATATTAGAGCATGGGGAAAATATTTATGAAAAAGAAAACCATTTTGATCAATGACGACGAACCTATGATTACTGAAATGCTTGCCAAAGAGTTTTCAAGAAGAGGTTTTGAAGTTATTGAAACTCATACTAGCACTGAAGCCCTAAAACGTATCAGAACTAAGACTCCTGATCTGGTAGTTACTGATATTAACCTTCCAGACATGAAGGGTACAGAACTAGCTGAGACTTTAGTGAAAGAGAATATTTTTGTTCCTATTATAGCGATTAGCGGTGAAGTAAAAATCAATCCCGAAAATTACCTATTTTTTCAAAAGCCTTTGTCTACAAAGAAACTTGGAAACATGATCTCTGATCATCTTGGTGAAATTGCAGACCTCCAGCTTTTAAGAAACATTTCAATGTTAACTGGAGTTCCTTCAGATAATCTAGGTAAAGTAATGTGTTTTTACCACGATAAGGGCTGGGGACTTCTGCGAGTGTTAAACAGAGAAAAACCTTTGTATGTTAATGCCGCTGACGTTTTTCCAAAAAATAAATACACACAATTATTCAAAGGACAGGTTGTAAAATTTGACATCAAAGACAGTGATCGCGGCCCAAGGGCAGATGCTGTAACACTTTTGTTTGACGAGTATACAAATCAGCTAAATGCTAATGGCATTGATGCTACACCACAAAAAAAAGAGAAAGCCTCTTAGCTTTCTCTTTTATTTAAAATCAATTTCTAAACTATAATAATCCGTCTCTTCTCAATAAAGCATTTGGATCAGGATCTTTACCTCTGAACCTTCTATAAAGAGTATCAGGCTCTTCACTTCCACCTTTTTCAAGGATATTTTCTTTATAGCTTCTAGCAACACTTTGATCGAATAAATTATTCTCTTTGAAATGCTCAAAGGCATCTGCATCTAAAACTTCGGCCCATTTATAGGAGTAATATCCAGCAGAATAGCCACCAGCAAAAATGTGCGCAAAACCAGTTGATGAAAGTGTACCCTCAATTGGATCAAATAGACTAGTGTCTTTGGTTGCTTCTCTTTCAAAAGCTACCACATCATCAATATTGTCTAAATACTTTCCGTGCCAAGCCATATCTAAGTATGCAAAATTTAACTGACGCAAACTCTGATACCCAGCTTGAAAGTGACTGCTTTTTTGAAGCTTCTCAATTAATTCCTGAGGAATTTTTTCTCCCGTCTCGTAATGAGCTGCAAACTCATCTAAAACCGCTTTTTCTAATAACCAGTTTTCCATAAACTGCGAGGGTAGCTCCACAAAATCCCAATGCACATTCGTACCTCCAAGACTCTTGTACCTACATTTAGAAAGAAGACCATGTAGACTATGACCGAACTCATGAAATAAAGTTTCTAATTCCATGAAGGTCAACAAGGAAGGCTTTCCCTTGGTCGGCTTAGTGAAATTACACACAATACTTACATGCGGTCTTTGCTGCTTTCCTGAGTAATATCCCTGAGACTTGTAACTCGTCATCCAAGCACCCGCTCGTTTGGTTGCCCTAGGAAAAAAGTCAGCATAAAACAAACCAACAAAGCTATCGTCTTTTTTATCAAACACTTCATAACATTGAACATCTGGATGATAAGTAGGTAGTTCAGTATTTTTTTCGAAGCGAATTTCAAACAATTTTTCCGCTAAACCAAAAGCACCAGCAATACATTTTTCTACCGGTAAATATGGCTTCAGTTGTTCAGAGTCAAAATCATACTGGGCTATTTTTAGTTTTTCAGAATAAAAACTGAAATCCCACGGCATTAACTCATCCTCTAAACCCTGATCCTTTGCAAATTTCTTTAATTCCTCTAAATCCTTTTCTGCAGCAGCTTTACTTGGTGATTTTAGTTTGTCTAAAAATGCGATTACATTCTCGGGCTTTTTCGCCATGCGCTCTTCTAAAACATACTCTGCATGGTTTTCGTAACCGAGTATTTTTGCTCTTTGGTGTCTTAAGCTAACGATCTCTTTAACTATATCTATGTTAGAAAATTCTCCACCAGCGCATCTCGATTGATAAGCTTTCCAAACCTCTTTTCTTAGATCTCTTATCTCTGAGTACTTTAAAAATGGTACAAAACTTGGTGCGTCTAAATTTACAATCCAAGCCTTCTTCTTTAAGCCCTTTTCTAAAGCCAACTCTCTGGCACCTTCAATAAAAGAATCTGGTAGACCTGCCAACTTGCTCTCATCAGTAATTTCAAGCTCAAATGCATTTGTTTGCTTTAAAATGTTTTCTGAAAACTTTGGACTCACCTCAGCCAAACGCGCATCTATCTCACGCAGTTTCTCTTTCTTTTCTTGATCTAAAAGAGCTCCATTTCTAACAAAACCAATATAAGTTTTTCTTAAAAGAGTTTTTTGTTCTTCACTTAAACTCAAGCTCTCTCTTTGATCATATACCGCTTTTACTCTCTCAAAAAGATCTGCATCTAAATTAATATCACTAGAAAAATTAGCAGTTAAACCTGAGATCTGTGGCGCTAATGTTTGTAAATTTTCAGAAGCTTCTGCACTGTATAAGTTGTAGAACACTGTTAATACACGATCTACCTCTAATCCACAGCTTTCCAGTTTTTCAATTGTATTCTCAAAGCTAGGAGATTCCGAATTATTTTTAAGTTCTTCTATTTCAGCCTTACCTTTTGCGATGGCCTGTTTTACGGCTGGTAAATAATCTTCTTCCTTAAAACTACCGAAATCTACTGCATTGTATTTTAAGTTTGATTCGTTCAATAAATTCTCTATAGCCATATTACCCTCTTTACTTAGATTCAGTTGAATCTTCTTAAAGCATAGTTTATACCCCAAGAGAGAGGAAAGCTAGTAGCATGACAAAAAAACAAAGAGCTGAATTTATTAATCAGGCACTTCAGGACTATTACCCTAATCCCCCTATTCCTTTGGACCATAAAGATCCTTATACTTTATTGATTGCTGTGCTCTTGTCTGCTCAATGTACCGACGAACGAGTAAACCAAGTTACCCCAGCTCTTTTTAAAAAAGCAGACACTCCCCAAAAGATGGTTAAGCTAGATGTTGAGGAGATTCGAGAAATCATTAAGCCCTGTGGTCTTTCTCCTAGAAAATCAAAGGCAATACACAGACTCAGTGAAATCTTAATCGAGGAACACAATTCGATCGTGCCCGCCGATATGGAAGCACTTGAAAGACTTCCTGGCGTTGGTCATAAGACAGCCTCTGTTGTTATTGCACAAAGCTTTGGAGTCCCTTCCTTTCCTGTAGATACTCATATTCATCGCCTCGCTCAACGATGGGGTTTAACCAACGGGGCAAGTGTGGCTAAAACTGAGGAAGACTGCAAAAAGCTTTTTCCTAAAGAACGTTGGAATGCTTTGCATTTGCAAATCATTTATTATGGAAGAGAGTATTGCCAAGCAAGAAAATGCTTTGGCTTAGAATGTCCAATTTGCAATAGCGTTTATCCTGATCGAAAAAAACCGGTTGAAACAAAGAAAGCCTAAAGATTTTGGTTTTCGTTTTTTAACTCTTTCTTAAAGAATTTTGAATCTATATTCTACTACAGAGCAGTTGTGCTGAGGCAAAATTAAAAAGAAGCTGAGAAAAGCTTTATTGATAATATACAATGCGCCAGTTCAAGAGCTTTCCACGATCTCCCCGAGAGGTATCGATCACTTTTAGTGTCCACTCTCCTTTTTGATCCACTTCTTTTAAAGGGCTTAAAGATGATGCTGAGACTAGATTGATTCCAAAGAGTCCTTCAAAGTTTTTTGCCTTCCAAACCTCTCGGTTACGAAGTAAAACCTCTTTTCCACCTGGTGTGACCACAGAAATTTTCAAATCCCCGATCCATTCGTGTTCAATCTCAACGCCTATATATACGTTTTTCCCCTCAGGAAGAAGGTTTACTCGAAGTTTAGATTTTAGGCCTTTGTAATTACCATCAGGAATTTCTTCCTCAAAAAAGGAAGAAAAAATAATTGGTCTTTGTGGAATCGGTTTATCGAAACTTTGGTTTTTATCTAGTTTGTATCTTTCAATAATACTCGTAAGCTTTGTTAGAAAATAAACCACTTCGCCAGAACATTCGCCACTCTTACAGTTTCGAACTTTTAAACACTCACCAGTATCTTCAAAATCAGTTTCGCCTTTGGACAATACTCCCACTAAGGCGCCACTGTCTTCGTTGTAAACCGCTGAGCCTGAGTTTCCTGAAAAAGCGTCTATCTCTAGTATTCCCGAAAAATTACTCCAACGACGGAGCTGACCATTTCTTGCAATCTTCTGTGGTAAACCCAATGGATGGCCTACCATACCAAGTTTATTCTCTAGATTGGTTTGCTCTAATTTTTGAAAGCTCTGAATTGGCTTATGGCCCACCACTGGACGGTCCAATTGAATCAAAGCAAAATCTTCTTGAAAAGAATCAGAATGGTATAACAACCTTTTGCAGGAATAAGTCTCAGATTTTTTTAGATAGTCCAAAACATCGAATGAATTTTTAAGTTTGTAATCAAAATTAAACTTCAACTCATCCTTGTCACAGACCGATTGATCTTGAATACAATGTGCAGCCGTAAGCACTAAATCATTCGCAACTAAGATTGCTGAGCACCTGGGGCCAACCGATTGATAGTAAAATCTCTCACGAGAGCAAAGGCCATATTCTTTGCCCAAATAACTTCGCTGAATGTAGTAGTGTTCCGCGGTTTCACTAAGATCTGAGCTCAAGAATATGCCTGCAGTCGCTTCTGACATTTTGATTTCATGTACACTGGAGGAGTTAAAATAGTCTACTCGATCGTCGTCACCATAGACCACTTGATCCCGTTTTTTTGCAATATCATTTAGCAACAGGGGATTATCACTACAGGCTGTAGAAATCAGTAACAGGCTAAAAAGACATAAACTTTTTAAGAACACAAGCCTCTACCCCCGGACGATTGAGTTCCTCTATAAGCTATTCGCTGGTAATAGAAATTGTTACTTAAAAAACCTTAAATATCCCAAGAAAAATTTAGATTAGCCAAAAGCTTTCAATAATTTAGGGAAAAATACTTCCGATGGCTCGTTGATAATTAGATCGACCCCAGCACTGGCGTAAGTTCCATTGGGATTAAGCTCTACAACATAGGCTCCCGCTTCTTTGGCTACTTCGATTAATGACGCTGCGGGTTGCACGCTGGCCGCAGTACCAACACTTAAAAATAAATCACATCTTTCAGCAGCCCGCCACGAATCCTGTAAGCTGCGCTTATCTAAACTTTCCCCAAACCAAACAACTCCGGGTCGATACAGTGAACCGCAACTTTCACAGCTCACTGGTTCAGGAAAATCAAGGAGATTACTATCACTTAGCTTCTTACAATCTAAGCACCTGTTAACAAATATATCACCATGCAGACATTTAATATTCTTGCTTCCTGCTCGCTGATGGAGGCCATCCACGTTTTGGCTTACCACTAAGAAATCACTAATCATGGTCTCTAATTTGGCCAAGGATAAGTGGGCCTCGTTGGGCTCACAATCTAAAATTAGTTTCCGTCTCCACTGGTACCAGGCCCAAACCAAGCAGGGGTCCCTACGAAATGCCTCTTCATTTGCCAATTCTTGTGGACTATATTTATCCCAAAGCCCACCAGGATCCCTAAAGGTTGGAACACCACTGGCTACCGATACCCCAGCCCCCGTAAACACTACTACTTTATTTGCTGCTTTGAGACGCTTTGCTAAGGCTTTGATTTCACTCATCCTTGAAAAATATCATAAATATTTCCATAGCAATAGAAAAGTCCTTGCCCAAATGCCATTAAATCATTACTTTCACATTTCCGCGGAGGGATGGCAGAGTGGTTGAATGCACTAGTCTTGAAAACTAGCAGCCCTTCACGGGGCTCCAGGGTTCGAATCCCTGTCCCTCCGCCATCTAAACGATAAAATTAACGAAGCTAAAAGCTTCGTTTTTTTTGCCTTCATCAAATTGCCAGTTTACTTACGACAAACATTAGGCTGAAAATACTCAATAGAAAAATACCCAGTTTACTATATAGCTCGAAAGCACCATTCAATACTCCCTTTGCGTCTTGGCCAAGGCCGTAAAAACATCTGTGATTTAAAAATGCAAAAACTGGTGCGGTAAGAAACGAAATCATTGTAACTAGGTCGATCATTGTCTTAATCGAACTTCCAAAGAAGCTCATCACCACAATGGCTCCTATCCACTGAACGAAATAAGTGAGAACTAAACTCTGTTTTTTAGGCACTAGGTCAGGAACCAATTCAGCAACCACTCTTGGAAAACCATCTGCAACAGCAAGTAGAGTTGAAAATAAAATAGCAATCATCCCAAGGCTTATTAGGGGGACCCAGGCCTCACCAACAATGCTGGAAAATACCTTCAACAAACCAATGCTAAACCCGGCTGGACTACCAGGAAGTTCCGTTTTCATTTGAAACAAAACTCCAAGGCCGACAAAGACAAAGCAAAGTGCAAACACAAGAGTAAATAGGTAGCCAAAATCAAAATCTTTTTTAAAGTAGGATTCGATCTGGCTTTGCTGTTTCTTCTGGATCCATAACGAGTGAAGCAGTGGTAATTCCATACCAGCAGGCATCCAACCCATCAGGGCCAATAAGAATGGAAAGTTTTTAAAATCTAAAAGAGCATCAAATGAATAAGTCGCTATCGAAAAATCAATACTACGAATCGATACTATTGTAATGAAAATTGCTCCCAAGCCCATTATCGCGGCAATTGGTTTTATGATTTTCTTGAGCGCGTCCACACCACCAATGACAGATAACAGAGATAAACAAAAAACTAGAAGCGACGCTAGCATTAAAATTGGTGCTTCGATTGAAAACGCTGCCATAATAAAAGCAGAGGTTAACAAAGCCAAAGCAGCGATTACGCTAAACATGCTCGGCAAAACTACCAAACAAACTATGGCCAGAGCCCACTTTCCTTGCTCCCTATAAGCCTGGAGGAGAGTCTTTCCAGAAATCTCTGTGTAGAGAGGACCCAATAAAAATGCGGGATACTTAATGATCATTGCGATCAATATTGGAAAAAAAGCAGCTAAACCATATAGCCCACCTGCACGAGTTGATTGTATTAAATGTGAAACTCCAATAGAGGCGCCAGCGAACAAAAGTCCTGGTCCTAAAGAGCGTAGAAATTGAGTCATTTACTATCCTTGCGCTATGAAAAGATAGTAAAGCCTAAAAGATTAAAAGGAAAAGCATTTTGTTATTACTCTTAAAAATATCCAGCACTAAAACTGAAATTTATCACCAACTAGTGCTACATAGTTTTCTACTGCTTTAATATTATGAGCAAGAACCTTTCGAGCGTTTTCTTCAACAATGAAAGGGTTTCTGCCTTTTAACATTTCAATTTTCGAACTACTATGCATCATCCCAAAATGAATGATAAGAGCAAAAACATTAAATACGACAAAGTTAATCGCGTCCTCAGAAAGATCTCCTAATTGCTCTCGAACAAATGCTCGTAGATCATCAGATCCAAATGGCATTAAAGTGCCTGCTATGTTTTGTTCTATATCTTCATCTGGGTCTGGAACACCGTCTGTAAGCATTAACTTCATGATACTGCGAAACATGCCTTTGTTTTCAAGAAGGAAATCAAAAAAGCGTATTGCAAAATCCGTTAAATCTTTCGACTCAGCTACCAGGCGATTTACTTCACACTCGCCCTTGTTGTGAGCGTCACATACAGTGGACCAATACAAATTATGCTTACTTCCAAAGTGATAGTTTACAGCAGATAGATTAACTCCACTCTTTTGTGCAATGTCTCTAACCGAAGTCCCGGCAAAACCGAACTTTGCGAAAAGTTCGGCTGCCACTTGTAGAATTTTTTCTTTAGTTCCTTGTTCTTCTGCCATTTTACACGCTCGCAGTTTTAGTTTTCTTCTTTGCTCCCACCCAACGACGTAGTCTTTCTAAGTACCAATACACAATTGGAGTTAACAAGAAGGTATAAACGATTGATGCAGCCGTACCACCGATAATCACAAGTCCCATGGAAGCTTTTGCCAAGTCAGGAGACCATGTTTGTGGTAAAGCACCAGCGATAATTGCAATGGACGTCATTAAGACGGCACGGAACTTCTCATCAATCCCCTGCCAAAGTGCTTCTTTAATGTCCTCAACACCTCTATTTTGAACAACCATCGTCTGATCTAGAATTAAGATCGCGTTATTTACCACCAATCCAACTAGCATCACTATACCAAGCATGGAAGCAATGTTTATAGATGCATCGAAGAAAAACAATAGTACAAACACACCACCGAAACTTGTGATAATCGAAGATGAAATTGTAATCGGATGAACGAAGGAGTTTAGAATCGCTGTTAATAACATGAAAGTTAAAAGAATGGCCAAACCAAAAGCTTTACCAATCTCTCTTCCCGATTCTTCTTGAGACTCTGAGTTACCTACAAATTGATAACTGTAAGCTTCCGGCCATTCTAACTTATCGAATTCTGCCATCAATTCTGCTTGTACAGTTCCCGCAGTAGATTTTGCTAGATATCCATTTAACTGAATAATTCTAAATCGGTCACGTCTCCAGATGTTAGGGATAGCACTAGTTCTTTCAAATCTACCAAGATCTGATAAAGAAACCAAACCAAAGCTTGTAAGGATTGTGATGTTCTCAAGATCTTGAGGTGTTCCTTTATAGTTTTCACCAACCTCTACTCTAATGTCGTACTCTTCCCCAGCTTCTTTATAAACATTCGATTCATCTCCATAAATCGAAGCTCGAATCGTAGAACCTAGAAGTGCTCCGTTCACACCATATTGCTCAAGCTTATTTAGATCCGGAATGAATTGAACCTCTTCCTTGGGGGCCTTATAAGAGGAAGTCAAAGAACGAAAGTATCCTGAGTCTCTCATGATTTCATTGAGCTTTTTAGAAATCTTCACCATCTCTTGGTAATCATCACCCAATACATTCACGGAAATATCGGCATTTCCGCCGCCACCGCCGTCGCCTCGTTTAAACTCCGCTTCAACGTTTGGAATTTTAGCTACTTCAGGAGTAAGCTCAGTAATAATTTCTACATCAGATCTACTTCTAAACTCTTTGTCTTTTAAAGATAAAATGATCTTTGCGTTTTCCGTTCCGTTTTCACCCAATACCGCTAAAGTATTCTTAACCTCAGGTACATTCCCTGCCAAAGCTTCAACTTCTTTAGATACACGACTAGTTTCCCAAATCGTAGATCCCTGTGGAAGAGTTAGGTTAATTTGAATTCTGTCTTCATCAGAGGTTGGAATAAATTCGTTACCAACATATGGTGCTAAACTAAATGTCCAAACCAATGAACCCAAAACCAAAAGAATCCAAGTTTTAGGGTACTTAAACATCACAGCAAATATTTTTTTGTATTCTTTTAAAATAAAACCAACAATGGCATTTGTCCCGCGTACAAGAAAATTTTCTTTCTTATCAGCGTCTTTATCAATCGGCTTTAACAAAGCTCCACACATCATAGGAGTTAAAGTGAAAGATGCGATCAATGAAAATATTGTTGCATAAACAACGGATAAACCGAATTGCAACATAAACTGACCAACAATACCGCCCATGAAAGCGATTGGCGTGAACACCACTAGGTTAGTACCACAAGATGCTAAAACCGGAATCACTACATCTTTCGTTCCATCAATGGCAGCTTGTTGAGGAGACTTACCCATTTCCAGATGAACCATCACCGATTCAATGATAACAATGGCATTTGCAATCAATGTCCCCAACGAAGTTGCCATAGAAAGAAGTGTAATAAAGTTGATAGTGAAAGCTGAGAAATCCATCAATAAAAGTGCTGAAATCACAGAGGATGGAATCACCACAGCAGCAATTACTGTTAAACGCCAGTTTCCTGAAAAGAAAAACAGAATCAGAACGGTTAAGATAATCCCTAAACCAATTCCTTGAAGAGTACTCATCGTCTCTTTTACGATAAAAGTAGAAGTATCTGAGGCAACTTCAAGTTTCATGCCTTCGGGTAAGCTTTTTTGAAGTTCTGGTAAAAGACCAACAATACCCTCACCAACTTCAACTTCGTTACCGTCCGAAATTTTCTTAATCGACATTGTAACAACAGGCTTAAGGTTAAAGCGAGATAGCGTTTCCGGTTTCTTTGAACCATCGTAAACCTTAGCAACTTCTTCTAAGGTAAAACTATTACCATCAGAAGCCTTCAAAGGAAGTTTTCTAATTTTTTCTAATGTATTAAACTCTCCAACAAAACGGACAGAAATATTGTTTTTATCTCTCTCAATGTTACCACCAGGTACATTTAAATTTTGAGTACTCAGCGCGCTAACAACTTCGTTGATTGAAATGTACTTTGATTTCATTTGGACTGGATCAAGTTCAACACGGATTTCGCGCTCTTCTCCACCAAACAAATCAACAGTTCCCACTCCTGAAATCTTAGAGAATTGGTTTTTAAGCTTTTTATCAGCAAACTCAAAAAGTTCTTTTGGAGTGTGCTTTTCACTAGTAAGCGCAACCTCAACCACAGACTTAGAGAACGGATCCACGCGACTCACAATCGGTTTGTCGATTCCATCTGGAAGCTCATTTACAATTGCGTCAACCTTATCCTTAACCTCAGAAGACTTAACGTTTACGTCCGCTGAAAGTTTAAACTCGATTAATACATAACCAAAGTTTTCAAAGGATCTACTTTTAATGCTTTTGATTTCAGAAATCTCAACAACAACGTCTTCTACTTTTTTAATGATCTGTGTTTCAATTTCTTCAGGTGAGGCTCCAGGGTAAGTTACATTAACTGACACAAGGGGGAAATCAATCCTTGGGCTCTGCTCAACGTTAAGATTAAAGAAGGATACGAAACCCAACAAAACAAAGAGCAAAATAAAAACAATCGTCATGGCTGGTCGTTTTACAAATACTTCAATCATTGTGCCACCTCTTGAACATTATCATTACAATTTTCACAGTTTCTTACTCGGGCTTTTTGATTTGGGTTTAGGTACTTATACCCGTTAACCACAACTTTATCCCCAACGCTAAGACCTTGTTTGATTTCAACACGATGAGCTGTGTGTAAACCCAAGCTTACTTTTCTTGGATTGGCCTTTTGATCTTCACCAACTACCCAAACCTCAACGGTATCGTTTCCAGCCGCACGGTTTAATGCTTCTACTGGAACCGAAAGGGTGTTCTTAAGATTTGTTACAACGATATCCACCACGGGATTATCTAATTCAATGCTCTCTGTAAATTTGATTTTTGCTGGATACAAAGCCGTTGCAATATCGGGTGATGAAGAAATAGATTTCAATTCACCAATCACCTTTTCAGTATGTGGGTGAAGAACTTTTTGTCCCGCCCTTACCAAGCTCAGTTCCTTTTGACTAAAGTAAGTAGTGGCAGAGTCATTCTTAATTGAAGATGAGTCTAAGCTTACTCTGTGTACATCAACTAACTGGGAGCGCTTTAAAACTTCAACATCAACAGGCTGTCCAAATTCTGCAACCTGATTTGGAATACTGACAGAGACCTGCTGTCTGGCCTCCATGATACTTGATTTTTTGATTTGTGCGGCTACTGCAAAAACTGCAATCAATCCAATATACAAACCAACTCTTAATATATTATTTGCCTTCACAGTAATTCTCCTGGGTTCAAAGATAAAATGTTAGCTAATTGCGCTAGCGTGTCGTGGATAGCAAAAATGTTTTGTGCCAATCCAATTCTAGCTTGGGTTAGTGCTAGGTCTGTTGAGTTCATCTCTGTCAAAGAAGTTTGACCAGTTCTAAATCTTTTTTGTGCGATTTTAAAAGATCGCTCTGCAAGTTGAACTGCTTTCTTAGCCGAATCATGACTTTCCACAAGAGTTTGGTAAGTTTTCCAAGTTTGTGCAAGTTTTAATTCCAAACCTTCTAACTGTTTCTTTTTAGTAAGTTCTGCAATCTTTTTATTTATTCTAGCTTGCTGCGCTTTTGCTCTAGTGCTTCCACCGTCCCAGATGTTCCAAGAAATATTAACACCTGCATATGAAGAAGATCTCAAGTCTTCACTTGTTAACGGATCAGAACCAGCACCAGCATAAGAGTAAGCAGCCACTGCAGTTATAGTTGGTAGGTCTGCAGCATTGTAAACCTTTGCCGACTCAGCTGCGTAAGCAATGGATTGATCTAAAGCTTGAATACTTGGAACCTTGTCATTCAGTTTTTCTTTTAACTTATCGTAAGCCAAAACCTTGAATGCTTGGTCAAATTTTGTGGTTAGGTTTACCTCTTCTTCTAAACTAACACCGATCACTTGCGCCAGTGACCACTTAGCTTGCTTATAATTTAATTCCGCGGTTTTAACTTGAGGTATTCTCGAAGCAACGTCAGCTTGCAATCGAACCAAATCACTTTGTGGAGGTCTACCACCAGAAAATTTTTGCTGTAAAATGGAAAGATTTTGTTTGGCGGATGCTAAAGATTGATTTGCGATTTCAAGATTTTTCTTTGAAAATAAAGCAGAGTAGTAAGCGGCTCTTGCTAGGTACTCAATTTGATCTTCCGTAAGTTGCTTATCAAGCTCACCCAACTGTTTACCGGCTTTAGCTGCATCAATCGCTGCCCCTACTCTTCCAAAAGCCCACAGGGTTTGTGAAACCGATAGAGTGGAACTTAGCTGATAATTTAAGTCAACCGCGTTTCCGAAGAAGACTGGCTTCATAAAGTACTTCTGCCAAGTAGCATCGAAAGTAAGTTGCGGTAATGCCGTACCCAATACTTCTCGATAAATACTTTCATTGTTTTCTATTGCCTGTATCGACAACTCCAAATCTTCACTATTCTCTTTTGCTAGTTTAACGGCCTCATCCAAACTTACATTGTGGACCGTCGTAGCGGCAAAGGAGCTTATACTGACTAACAGTACATTCAAAATTATAGCCAAGCTCTTCAAAATCAACCTCCAAAATTCAAACGTTTGTTCTATCTTCGGTTTGTGTGCGAAAAATATCAAGTGATTTTTAAAACGAACGTTTGATTTATTCTAAGGTATTGATTTTAAAGGACTTATTTGATTCTAATTTTGATATTTATAAACAAAACCTTAAACTGAAGTCTAGAAAGCTTAACAAATTAAAAAGTGATTCTATTTACTAGATACCTTTTTTAGGGCCATCGCCGTTTTGTTTAATCTCGAACTGGTTTCTTGCAATTCTCGCTTCAACTTTTTGGTTTCTTCCATTTCTCTGCCAAGCTTTAGTTTAAATTCCTTAGCCTCTTCGCGGAACTCTTCCACTCTTTTCTCAAGCTTTTCATTTTCCTTTTTCAACTTAGCGTCGCCGAAACCACCGGTGTCTTTTAACTGTTCCAGTTCCGCTTCGGCAATTTTTAACTTTCTCTGAAGGCCTTCGGTGATTTTTTGTAATTGATTTTTATCACCTTCTACAGAATACAACTCGTCATAAGTCTTACGAATCTCTTTTTCTTTTTCATCGATTTCTTTTAAACGATCTCGAAGATGATCATTCTCTTCCCTAAGGTTCGCCATTTGATTCATAAGCTCAATGACTTCATCATGTTTAGCATCATCGTCTTGCGAATTCTCAGCATCCGAACCCAAACCAATATCATCATACAAAACTTCTAAGATACGACTCTCACGCTCCTCGTCCTCAACACTAACTTTAGTGTCCTCTAGAAATGAATCCATATAGCTGAACTCAAATCCCTCAGGAAGACTATCTTTGATCTTAACCTTCAATCCATGACTAATCTGAATACCGACTGGAAACTCTAATAAATGATATCTCTCTTCTTTTATAAACTGCATGATTTTTCTTCGGGCATAGTCCGTCATCAAAAATCTTTCTAAAAAATCTATATAATGATTTAGGTCTTCTTTACGAATGAACAAGGCATCCTGGCCTTCGGCCATTAATTTTTTAATTAAATTTTTTCGAGTAATCCCTTGTTTCTTTTGAAATTGAACGAAGCGCTCATTTGACTTCATAAACACATAACAGTCTGCTGGGCTTACAGCTGTATTTTGAATCACCCAAGTTAATACACCGGCATATTGCTCGCTTAGCTTCTTTTCCATTCTTATATAGTAGCAGTATTTGACATTCTGTTGCATTTTAAACAATAAATCTCGATTCCAAAGCTGGACTTAAGAAAGAACAGTAAAAATATTAACCAAGACGAAATTTTTTTGTATTAGGAAAAAACAAAGATTTTTGGAAAAAGTCATTATTTCGACACTTTCAATAAGATTCTAAGCTTTAGCTAGCTAACCAATTGTTAAGATAAAACTTCGACAAAGTTTGAAACTTTCCAAGGATTTAGAGGCGTCTACTAAACTAAAGTATTTAGACCAAAGTTCGATAAGAAAATATATTTGGTTTTAACGACTTTGGGGACGATTGCGTATGTTAAGAAAAATTTTACTCACAGAAGAATTCATCGGTCGAACAAAAAAAGTAGATGGAAAGCTTGAATACAGCTTCGCAACTACGGTTCAGGATTTTGAAGATTTAAAAAACTTGGTGGCAAAAAATTATCCCGCCTCAGATGTTTTTCCGGCTTATTATTTTTCGCCTCAATCTTGTACAATCATTGCGAGACACGATTCCAAACTAGTTGGTTCCGTTTGCATCATTCAAAATGGTGCTTTTCCTCTGCCTATCGAGGTAAGTGTTTCCGTTCCAAAGAAAATTGGTTACTACCGTTTTGCTGAACTCACTGATATTTGCACAGCCCCTTTCTTCAAAGAAGAACAAGAGCTAAAGTTTAGCCTCATCAAACACGCCCTACAAATTATCGACTCCTATACTTTCTTAAGTCGTTTTTATGTTTCTGATTTAGATTCGAAATGTACAGAAATATTAGACGAAATGGGATTTAGTTGTTTAAACAAATTTGGACCTAAAAAATACAATTTAAGAAATACGGATTCTATGTTTTATTATGCTTCGTTTAGAGGTTGTCTGCATAAACTAACAAAATCCGTTCTGCCACTTAAAAATGAAATTGCTAAATACCTCTTATCAGAAACTAGTAATACAAACTTCATTGCAAAAGACATTTTTAATACTTCAAAAGAACACTTTTTAACTCCGGATTGTTTTCAATTCATCCTTAATCAGAACCCGAGGGTTCTAGGTGAAATAAGACCGGAAAACCTAAGAAACCTTATGAACAGCTACCTTGGGCATGAGGATATCATGCAGCTGCTTCCTAACCCAGCTCTGCCAATTCAGAGAACAGAGAGACGCTACCCGGTTCGTTGTGAGGCTGTTTTACTAAACGAAAACAGCGAGCCCATCGATAATGAAATCTTAGACGTTGTGAGCGTAGCAAAAAGAGGAATCGGGTTTCACCAAGAAAAAACTTGGCTGAAAAAAGGAAACATAGTTCGCTTAAGAATAGAAATCGGTAATCATATTATGTCTGATATTGAAGTAAAGGTTGGTGCCATCTACCAAGGTTTGGTGACTGGAACAATTTTAAAGAAAGATCACTACTGGAATCGATACAATCAGTTTCTAGATAGCCAATACCAACTAACTAGAGCCTAATTTTTACTTACTACTTTTGGCAGCAGACACAATTTCAATATTGTTGATCTTCACACTGGACTTGGATTCTGAATCGTCGGTGTCTGCAAAAATCCAAAGGCCCAATAGGCTTGCTGAATAATCTAGATTTTTAACTTGTTTTAAATACTTTAAAACATCCAACTCAAATTCTTTCTGCGAAAGATCTGAAGGCAGTACACAATAAATTGCATAATTATTGTGTGGCGAATCACCACAGAAAATATTTTTTTCGCTAACTTTAGCTGGAGCAAAATACAATACATTAGAAATCTTCGTGGAAAGCCCCAAGCGTGATTTAACCGCGGATGGAATATCGGCTTCTTCCCCACCACCAATGACTAATCCCAAACGCACGGGGTAATCATCGTTTTTTTTATCAAAAGGAAGCTTAATGCTCACTTTAGGAAACTGTTGAACTTGGTACTGAAACTTTACTTTAGAATCAGAGCTTAATGGAATCTCTTTATCCAAGCGATAAAAGTAACCCCCTAGATCATCTTCAGAATTAATGAAAATTGATTTCTTGTCAGAAGTATAATCAGGAGCTGCCTTGAATAAAAAGTTAGTCTTATGCCACTTGGTCAAATCCATGGGCAAGACAAGGCCCGCAAAGAAAAGGGGCCACAGCTTCTTAAATGGCGACAATTTTATCTTTTCCATTCATATATTTTCTCAGAACCTCAGGAATCAAAACACTACCATCTTCTTGTTGGTAGTTTTCTAATACTGCTAAAAGAGTTCTTCCAACCGCAAGGCCTGAACCGTTTAAAGTATGAACGTACTTTGGTTTTTTCTCGCCCTTTTCTTTAAAACGAATGTTCGCTCTTCTCGCTTGGAAATCTTCACAGTTTGAGCAGCTACTGATTTCTCTATAGGTGTCTTGGCCTGGCAACCAAACATTGATGTCATAGCATTTCGCTGCGCTGAAACCAATGTCTCCGGTACACAGAGCCACTACTTCATAAGGAAGCTCCAAACTTTTTAGAATACTTTCTGCATGACCTAACATCTTATCATGCATCTCATAAGATTTATCCGGGTGAGCTAAATGTACCATTTCAACTTTGTGAAACTGATGCTGCCTTATCAGACCCTTTGTGTCTCTACCATGAGAACCCGCTTCAGATCGAAAACAAGGAGAGAAAGCGGTGAACATATAAGGAAGATCATCAGCACTTAACATTTCATCGGCGAAATAATTTGTTAGTGTTACCTCCGCCGTAGGAATCAGATGGTATGGAAGAGGCTCGATATGAAAAACATCTTCTTTAAATTTAGGAAACTGTCCAGTACCAAACAAGGCCTTTTCATTGACCATATAAGGAGTTACAAATTCTTCGTAACCATGTTCTTCAACATGAGTGTCTAGCATAAATTGCGCTAATGCTCTTTCAAGACGGGCCACTTGACCACGCAAGAAAGCGAATCGAGCTCCCGTAACTTTAGCGGCTCTATCAAAATCAAGAAGGCCTAACTGCTCTCCGATTTCGTCATGTGTTTTAGCTGCAAAGGAAAGTTTCTTAGGTTCACCTACACGATGAACAAGCTTGTTCTCGTCTTCAGAAGCCCCAACGGGTACAGAGTCATGACATAAATTAGGAATTCCAGCTAACTGCATCTCAAAATTATCTTTTACTTCAGCAGCTGTTTTTTCTAAGTTTTTAACCGTCGAGCCAAGTTCACGCATAGCCATAATTTTGTCGTTGGCATCTTCTTTGTTTTTTTTCATCAATGCGATTTCTTTAGAAACCCTGTTTAGCTCTGCTTTCTTTTCTTCCGCTTCAGCAATCGACTCTTTCCTTTTCTTGTTTAACTCAAGAATGCGATCGATCTCAGAGGAATCTCCTCCACGATTTTTTAAATTGTCTTTAAATTTTTGTGGTTCTTCTTCAATTCTTTTAATATCTAACATGCTTAGATCCTAGGCTCCTGGCGCAATTAAAACATACATACGCAAAATCATACCTACTAATACCAAAAATAAATCTAAGATCAAGACTCCAACGAAGTTCCACTTCTTTGTTACCTTCATAAAGATTAGTAAGTTTGCAATTAATACAAACCAAAAAGCAAAATGGCCATAGGCAAAAATCTCTTCAAAAATTAGGGTGATGGTTAAACCATAAATTGCTCCGGAAAGTACTTTAACCAGAATCAAACCTAAGCTCGTAGATGATCCTCTCAAACGAATTTGTACTTGGTCTAACAATTGTGCCATCTCTACTCCAGTTGTTGGATACGCCGTCTAACCATATCAGCATCTTTTGCGTTTGGCTTCAAGCCTAAATAGCGTCGGTAAGCTTCCACCGCTTCAAAGTTTTGATTTCTTTTTTCTAGAATTTCACCCGTTTCTCGGTAAATCTCAGCATAGCCGCTTTGTTTAGCCGTTGCTGTTGCTAGCATTGTTTCGGCCACATCAAGGTTTCCGATCAAGCGATAGCATATTGCTAGCTTCACATAAATTTCTGCACTTTGTGGTCTTTTCTGAATGGCAGAGCGATACTCCTCGATGGCTTTATTGTAGTTCCCTAAATCACGATAAGCATCCCCGGCCAACAAATAGGAATCTGCAATTAATGGGTTGTTCCTTCTTTCAATCATCGCCTGTGCCAATGCTTCTTTAGGTCTTTTTGCTTCTAAGTAGGCCGTTCCTAAATAGTAATACAGCCTTGGGTAGTTGGAGTTAATCTTTATGGCTCGCTCGTATTGAGTGATCGCTTCAAAGGCTTTGTTGGTGGCTTGGTAGATTAAACCGACTCGAACCAATGGTTCTGCATCCGTTGGATCTAAACTGGCCGCATTTAAATAAGCCTCTAAGGCCTCTGTTGCTCTCTCTTCTTGGTAATAGGCTTCCGCCAAATTCATGAAGGCTGGTTTATAGTCTGATCTTACTTGCGTGATCGGAATTAAAACACCCTTGGCCTTTTCTATTTGATTATCCATTAAATATATTTTTGCCAATGCAACTCTGTATTCCATAATTGATGGATAGGTGTTGATGAGGTTTAAAATGTATTTTTCACCTGTAGTCGCCCCTTGAAAACTAGCTAATACCTTTGCATATGTAGCTTGTGCCTCGACGTTTAATGGCTCCAAAGATACTGCTCTAGCAATGGTTTTATAAGCCTGATCTGTAGCACCCAAAAGCAATAGTGATTCAGACAAAATGATATGAGATTGAATGTCACTATCGTACACCCGAATCGCTTTTTCACTATAGTCTTTTGCCGCTGGCAAATTCATTCGTTTAAATTCATAGTGCGCATAAGACCTAATAACTCGATAATCATTTTTTGCTAAACTTTTTGCTTTCTTCAAATGATTGATGGCTTCAGTAAACCGAAACCTTTCTATCAAATATTCACCCAAAACCAACATCGCGTCGACACTTTTAGGATTTTTTTGTAAGACCAATCCGAGCCAACGAATTGCTTCATCTCCTTGGTTGAGATTCCACAAAGACTCCGCCGCCTTAATTCCAGCTCGAACATTTTCATTGTTTAGTTCAAAAGCAGCTTTAAACTCTGCTTGAGCTGCCACAAAATTTTTTTGACCAAAAAACAAATCTCCATTTTCAACCAACTCTCGTTCCGTTCTAAACAGACTAGATAACACCTCTCTGCCTGCGAGCTGAGTTAGATAGACCCGTGCCACATTGTTTTTTGTATCTAGCTCATAACTTCTTTTAGCATAAACAATTGCTTGGTCTCGCTCGCCTTTACTCGCTGCTATTACAGACAAAACATAAAAAGATTTACTTCTCCATTTACGAGGCAAAAGTGTTTTTTCATTAGAGGCTTGGTTTATTAGTTCTTCTGCATAACTGAGATCACCATTTTGGAAAACCTCTGTCTCAGCAAATTCTATCGCAGCTAAACGATGAAAATCACCTTGATTAAACAAAAGCTGGTAGCTAGCTTGGGCGTCTTCGTATTGACCGTTAGATTTTTGATTATTAGCCACCCAAAAATGCGGCTTTTTCCACTGCGGCCACAAATCCACTGCTTTACGCCAAAAAGCCGAGGCTAAATCCTTCTTTCCTTCAATCATCATTATATGTGCTTTTAAATCATAAAAGGTTGCAACATTGGGATATTGCTCTAGTGAGCTATTCAAAACCTGCTCGGCAGCTTTTGGATTACCAGCCAAGAGAAATTGCACCGATCGACAATTCGCAGTGGCAATACCGGCAATGTTTCTTCCACTCACTAGCTGGGTTGCTTTTGACATTGCCGAAAGATCTTTTACATTTTGTTCTGAATAAGGCCAAATTTCATGATAACAAGTGCAAAGTAGGCCGATGCTCTCTACATCTGGGCCGTGTTTATTTATACTTGATACCAACAAGTTCATCGCTTCGTTGTAATTGGAAAAGGTATCTTGCTGCATAAGTTTAAGGGCGTCGGTTTTGATGGCCAACCACTTTTTACGTGATAACTTTTCAATTTTTTTCGATAACACGATTGGCTTGAACTGCACTTTTTGAGCGTTTCTAATTTTTTCTGCAGGATGATCATCATACAGTAAGGCTGCAAAAATTACGGCAATGAAGACAACTAGTATTTTAAACTTAGGATCCGCGTAGGTTTTTGATTTTTTAGTTCTATCATCAATCCGAACGTATTCTTTCTTTTTAGGCTTTGCCGCTCCAGATTGAGTTTTTTCTCGCATCTGTTGCTTTGAAAAAGACTCATGTTCACCACCAGGGTTGAAGCTCCCCTCTTTGACAGCCTTGCCATATTTTGAGTCTTCTTCGTTTGTCCAAGTATTGGTGTTAGCTCGCAAACTCACATCGTCAATAAAAGAAATGGACTGTGCATCTTCATGATTAATTCCAGGATCAAATGAAGAAGAGCCTTCTTGAGTGTCCTTATAGTTTCTCTGATCTGGATTCTCTAATTCAACATCATCCAAAGACTCATCTGATGGATCTATTTCTACTTCGACTGATTTTTTACTAGCCTCTTTAATTTTCTTTTTGCTAATCCTAACTTGGGTCAAAGGATCATCGCCACCAAATTTTTTCTCTTCCGATTCAAGATCGATTTGCGTTGCGCGATCTAACTCCTCCACCTTTCTCTCTTCAGAAAGGGGCTCAATCTCTGACTCCCAGGCCTCTAAAAACTGATCATAAAACTCTGCAGACTGAGATATAGAAACATACTCTCCACCAGGATACTCAGCCATTTGCTCAGTTCCCGCAAGAGCACCCTTTTGAATTAAACTGAAAATAATCGTTTTTGTGTAAGGTCCAAAAACTTTCCCTGCAGATGTTTTAATTGTCCATCGTAAATACTTAGCTGCCATCGAGTTATTAGGATAATTTAAGGCCAAGCCTGTGACACTTAAATACTGAAAATTGTTGAATATTCTTTGATGTTTCAAGCCTTCTGTATAGCTAAATTCTTAGCCCCAAGACTTTGGTTCTAGTTGGTGAGGTTTAGGTCCTGACAAAGTGTTTCAGTGAAGTTGAAAAACCAAGTCTTGCTGGCAAGAGCTAGGTACTCATAAACAGAAGACCAATCATTTTGGAATTGTGCCCTACGCCAAAGAAATTGCTACAAAGTTTGATCCTGATAATAAATACAATTTACTTATATTAATGGCTTTCTTTGCTTCATCGGTTCCGATCCGGTACGAAGATTTAAAAAGGGGAAATTTATGAAAAATATTTTATTATGCCTAGTGGCTTTACTGAGTTTCAACAGCAATGCGTTTTCATTGGACTTTGTCACCAGAGAAATGCCTTTTAAGACTTTAGAAAGAGCTTTCCAAGAAGCACAACCAGCTAAGCTAGACCAGGTAGCTAATACTGGGCCATATCGCACAATCGATTGGATAGACAAGGAAGATGTTAAAGTTTCAGTAAGAGAAGGAGATGTTTACCTAATATTGACGACTATTGCCAAATTAACACACCACCCTGCTCGCAATGATGGAGGTCCTTTATTCCCAAAAAAGGAAAAAGAAACAGTTGTTGATAAAATCTATGCACAAGTCCTACTCCCTCAATCTAACGAAACTTTTACCTTGGTCGACGCCAGTGATTACCCTCCTCACATTCATCCAGAAAAAATGCCTAAAGGGGTTCACATGCATGAAAATGAAGATGGGCTAATCGTATCAATCAACTCATACATTTATAAAGACCCTACTTATAAGGGGATTGATATTGAAAGAAATAAGGTGACTACTACCTACAGAGTTTCCAAAAACAATGAAATTATCGTCAAAAAGGTAATTGAAAACCAAGTTGGAGACACCAATGAATATAAAGTATCTTCTGTATATTACTTCTATTACTGGTAAGAATATAAATTACTATCTCAGATAATACCGATAGTACTTCAACAAACACTCGTTGTTAATATTCAGAGCTAAAGTCTAATTAATATTTGAGCCCAGGAGATTTCTCTTTGGGCTTTTTTTGTTTGTGTAAGCTGAATCTCAGTTAAATTAAAAACTAATCCTAATTGTGTCGTGATTTTAACCGATTCCCACTCAATAAGTGAAGGTGCACGTGAAAGACTTCTTGAAAAGGCTCGCCAGTATTAATCAATGTTCTGTGATGGCTTAAACCTTCTTTTTTAGAAAACTCTAATGCTGCGGCATAAAGGTCACTAATAAGCCCTATGTCATTTGGGTCAAGCTCATGTAAACTTGAAACATGTTTCTTAGGTACAAATAAAACATGCATCTCATGAGATGGTTCAATGTCTAGAAACCCCAATACCTTAGCGTTTTCAAAGACAATATTACTTGAAATTTGTTTGTCGACGATTTTACAAAATATGCAGTCATCCATATATCGTTCCTTCATTATTGCAGGCTAGCATTACAAAAAAAGTTGGTAAGAGTTCTTACCAACTTATTGTACTTAATCTGTGATATTTTTTTAATAAAATTTTATGGACCAGCTATTGGTCGTCAGCTCGCCTCTCGACCTGCGCACCAAGAGACCTCAATTTTCCCTCTAAATCATCGTAACCACGATCTAAATGATAAACTCGTTTTACTTCTGTTTGTCCCTCAGCAACTAATCCAGCCAAAACCAAACTTGCGCTAGCGCGAAGATCTGTCGCCATTACAGGAGCTCCTTTAAGTGGAGCCTCTATGTTCTTAACAATTGCTACACGAGTTTTAGGCTGAATATTAGCACCTAATCTTTTCAGCTCTGGAACATGCATAAATCTGTTTTCAAAAATCGATTCAGTGATAACGCTAGAGCCTGCAGCTTGTGTCATTAGTGCCATGAATTGAGCCTGCAAGTCGGTTGGGAAACCTGGATGCGGAGTTGTAGTTAAATCAATTCCTTTCCAAGCCTGACACTCTTGAACTTCGATAAAGTTATCTCCCACTTCAAACTTAAAACCAGCCTCTCTCATCTTTGCCATTAAGGCATCCAAATGCTCTGGTACACAATCATTTACGCGAACTTTTCCACCGGTAATGGCACCCGCAATCAATAATGTGCCCGCTTCGATTCGGTCAGGTATAACTTTGTGTTTTGCTGCTTTTAAGTCCTTAACACCTTCCACCCGAATAATGCTAGTCCCTGCTCCTTCAATCCGCGCTCCCATTTTCATGAGATACTCAGCAAGATCAACAACCTCCGGTTCTTTGGCAGCATTTTCTATATAAGTCACGCCTTCCGCCAATACCGCAGCCATTAAAACATTTTCTGTTCCACCAACCGTTGTGGTATCGAACAAAATATTTCCACCTTTTAATTTTCCCTTGGCGATTACATAACCGTTCTTAATTTCAATTTCAGCACCAAGAGCTTTCATTCCATCGATGTGAAGATCAATCGGTCGAGTACCAATTGCACACCCACCAGGTAAACTAACAACCGCCTCACCATATCTAGCTAGCAATGGCCCTAAGGATAAAACGGAAGCTCTCATTTTTCTTACTAAATCATATCTAGCTTCAATGCTTGGAGCTTTTGATACGGAGATGCTCATATTGGTTCCATCGTGTTTACATTCAGCCCCTAGCTCACTCAGGAGCTTACAAGCCGAATGCACATCCGCTAACTTTGGAACATTTGAAAACTCATGTTCCCCATCACACAAAAGTGTTGAAAACATTAAGGGTAAAACTGAATTCTTCGCTCCAGATGCTGAAACAGACCCGCTTAACTTGGCTCCGCCTTTGATTACTATTTTATCCACACTTACTCCCCTTTGCTGTAGGCTCTGATGATTCGATCATTTGCTGAATAGTCTTTTATGATACTTGTATTATTAAGAAAGCTCTTTGCTTTGAATATATCTGATACCTGCTGCCCCTGTTCAAAGCCAATCTCAAATGCCAAAAGAGATTTTGGTTTTAAGAAGCTTTGAATATGGTCAGGCCATGTTCTGTAAAATTGTGTCCCCTGTTCTTCGGCAAACAATGCTTCAGATGGTTCAAATTCTAAAACATCTTGAGCTAAGGCTTTATCACCATGTTCAATGTAAGGAGGATTTGACAAAACTATATCAAAAATTGCTGGAAAGCTTTTTCTTAGAGAATCTCTTGAAACAGATCGAGAACTCATGTCACTGATTTTAAGTTTTGCGATTTGGTCTTTTGCGCTATTCACAAAGTCCTCAGCTTTATCAACAGATATAGCATCATTATTGACCTGATAATCATCTGTACGTGAATTAAGTTCACTCTTTGAATTAAAATTAAGAGATTCCTCTTCCTGTGTTTGTGAACGATCAAGACTATATTCTGTTTCAAAAACAGGCTCTTCAAAAGAAGACTGCTCGTTGTTGTCTACTTGTTCGAGTGCAACTTCATCACTAACAAGCTCAACTTCTTGCTCTTCCAACTCATGAGGCTTTTGCAAAAGCTCAGGAGAGTCTTCGGAGTTTTCTAATTTATGTTTATCGGATACCTTAAGTTCAACGACTTCCTCTGCTTTATGAGGAAATTTTTTATAATACTCGGAAAGAGCTGCTTTTAAAACATCATCGCTAAAATCTTCTACCGACGAATTAATTGCAATGACTTGCTCCTCGAGATTATTTAACTTTACATTTTCTAATAATATCTTGAAAGCCGCTTCTGATTTTTCCACCAAAACCACCAAAGAATTTGGAATTTCTTTGGCAACCGCTAAGCCAACGCAACCACTTCCTGAGCCCAAATCTAATACCACCGGATTAGCAAGACCTGTTTCCTTACAATGGTTTATTGCTTCATCTACTAAATGCTCTGTTTCTGGTCTGGGAATTAAAACTCCAGCAGCTACTTTAAGCTGAATGCTATAAAAGTCTTTGTAACCTAAGATATACGCTACCGGTTCGCCCTTTGATCTACGACGAACCATCTCACGACAATCGTTTAATTCTTTGTCGCTAAGAGGGTATTCTTGTTTTAAGTACAAATCCAAACGTTTCCAACCAAGTGCTGTGGCTAGTAATAGCTCGGAATCAACCTTTGCCGATGCAAAACCTAATTTTGTGAAATGATCTTTAGTTTTGCTAAGTACTTCTCTCAAGATCATTGCTGTTGTGCCTTAAGTGCTTCTGTTTGGTAGTGTGTAATAACTGGCTCTACAACCTGGTCCATATTTCCTTCCATTACTTCACTCAAAGAATGAAGTGTTAGACCAATACGGTGATCTGTAACACGAGATTGTGGAAAGTTATAAGTTCTGATTCTCTCAGAACGGTCACCGGTTCCCACCTGAGCCGAGCGAAGCTCAGCATTTTCTTTGGCCGCTTCTTCTTGCTGTACAGCTAAGATTCTGGCCGCCAAAACCTTCATGGCTTTTGCTTTATTTTTATGTTGTGACTTTTCATCCTGACAACTTACAACGATATTGGTTGGCAAGTGAGTGATTCGAACTGCTGAATCAGTGGTGTTAACGTGCTGTCCACCGGCTCCACTCGCTCGGAATACATCAATTCGTAAATCTGTAGGTTGAATATCAACCTCAACCTCTTCGGCCTCTGGTAAAACAGCAACAGTTATTGTTGAGGTATGCACACGCCCCTGAGATTCTGTTTTAGGAACCCTTTGTACTCGATGTACACCCGATTCAAATTTAAGTCTCGAATACACTCGATCACCAAGAATACTAGCAGAAACCTCTTTCAAGCCACCCGCAGTTCCCTCTGATGAAGATAGGATCTCAACCTTCCATCCCTTTTCCTGAGCATAGAATTGGTAAGCTCTAAAAAGCTCCCCTGCAAACAAACTAGCTTCGTCTCCACCAGCTCCTGCTCGCAACTCTAAAATCACATTCTTTTCGTCATTTGGATCTTTTGGAAGAAGTAAGAGTTTTAACTCTTGTTCAAGAGCTGGCATGCGATCTTGCAGTTCCGCCAACTCTTCTTTTGCCATGTCACGAAGGTCTTCATCCTTTTCATTTTCTAGGATCTCTTTACTGCCAGCAATGTCATTCTTTAGTTTTTCATACTCTCGAAAGCTTTTTACTACTGGCTCAAGATCAGCATACTCTTTCATATAAGCGCGATACTTTTCTTGATTCTGAGTAACCTCAGGGTCTTGAAGTTGGATATTTAGTTGTTCAAAGCGGGACTCAACGCCCTTTAGTTTATCAAACATAAGTTACCTCGAAACGGAGACTGTAAAACCTAGTTAAACTACCCAGGGATTGCAGATTTGGCAAGAAAAGCCCAAAGTTCGGCTTACTAATTTTTCAGTATTATTGTGACTTTGTCTATTTTGGTGATTTTTAAAAAAGCTTTGGCTGTAACTCATTTCGCTGAAGCTGATTTAAGTGCTTTGCTGTTCCGAGTAAAAAGCTTTCAGGAATACAAATCAGATAGAATTAAAGACAAATCTTTACATAATTAAAAACAGTAAGTTTTAACAACTCACCTGGCTAGTACTTTTACTTTTAAAGAAGCTTTAGCACAAAAACAAAAAGCACAGACATGAATGCCTATGCTCTTTATCTTTTTTATTGTAGTAGATGCTACTTGTTTTGTTTCGCCTTCATGAACTGGCCATAACGTTTGTTAAAACGATCTACACGACCTTCTGTATCTAGAAGTTTTTGCTTACCAGTAAAAAACGGGTGGCAATCAGAACAAATGTCTACGTGAAGTTCTTTTTGAGTAGAACCAGTGTTGAACGTGTTTCCACAAACACAAGTTACTTGTGCATCAGCGTAATAAGTTGGATGAATTTCAGCTTTCATATTTTCGTCCTTTTTAATTCGAAGCTAGACTTATACGAGTTTAGAGCTTATTTGTCGAGCATAAATTTCAGCTTTATTGATTTTTTGAAAGAACTTCTCAGAATGGTAAGTTGTTGTAATTATTAACTTTATTGAACAGATTTTTATCCAAAATGCCGCTCTGCTTAAGAGATTGGCAAGCCAGTTTCTTAAAACTCTCCTCCCTTAAGATTTAAACCCACTTTTTAGATGATAAAAGGAAATCTTTTTTATAGTTACCATAGGCCCATTTCGACGAAGCTCTGAGCTAGATATCGACCCTTCTCAAATCACTGTTCAAAGCAAGAATACCCACCAAAAAATGACCAGTCCAAGACAGTCACCCGAAATACAAAAAACGTCACAATGTAAAATTACTTTTCAAAACTAAACCCCTAAAACGAATTTTTCAGCGGGTTCTTTCTCAAAAAAGTGACGCTAAAGGCATAAAAAAAG
>CERD01089875.1_pt1 | contig 85811 bp, 73 predicted proteins | sample 530931 | NCBI WGS metagenome assembly CERD01 (sample SAMEA2621101, study PRJEB7988) | marine metagenome | isolation source: saline water (ENVO:00002010), including
GATCCGCCGCAAATACCACTGATAAGCCAGGTACGAGCAACCCCAGCCGAGCAGAACGCCGAGGGTATTGGCGAGCATGTCGCCCAGCGACGCCTGTCGATTGGGCAACAGGCTCTGGCCGACCTCGATCAGCGTCGCCGCGACCAGGCTCACCGCCACGGCCCAGAATACGTGCCACTGCGGAACAGCCAGGCGCAACGAGAACATCAGCGCGGCAAAGCCAAGCATGTGATGCAGCTTGTCCTGCTGATCAAAGACCTGGGGGACCGGTTCAGGCCGCAGCCCGCTGAAAAGGATGATTGCTAGCACCGCGAAGAAAGGCAGGATGCGCAAGTAATTCATAGGCAATCGGAAGCTCTCGCTGAGATGAGATGGAAAAGGCGAAATTTGGCAGGGCCCGAATCGCGGGCGTGATGAAGACGACTACAAAGGCGGCGTAACATAGCAGCCCCTTGACGCGGTGCGTACCGAGCATGGTCGTCGGCGTGCACGCTATGGAGGACCAAAGCCATCGATAGTTCGTGCGGGCCTGTAACAAATTGCGCTGCCATGACCGACGGCCGACATTCAAAACCCTGGAGACCCAAACGTAACCTCGTGTTCGAGGTCCGAACTGGTAGGATCTGGGCAATGCTACGGGGAACGGCATGCTCCGCGCTCCGCTACCAGCACTACGGGATACCACTTTGACGCACCCCACTTCGCTGCCAGGCAGTCTGCAGCGGCAGCCCACACAGGACGCACACGCCATACTCACCATTGGCGGCGACTGGACCCTGCAGCACTACGCAACGCTGCGGCGCGAAATCGAGCGCACGCGGCGCCAGATCACCGACTCCGACCAGCTCAAGCTCGACTCGCTTGGCGAGCTGGATACCGCCGGTGCCGGGCTGCTGATCGAGCTCCTCGGCCCCGAGCGGGCTGCCCGCCTTAGCGACGGGGCGTCACAGCTGCCCGCCGAGCGCCAGGCCTTGCTGAAAACCGTGGCCGCCGCGCTGGACCAGCCTGAAGCCGAACAGGCGCCGGCAACCAATGGCCTGGCCGATGTGCTGGCTGATGTAGGCCGTAGCGTGTCCGGCGTCTGGAACCAGCAACGCACCCTGCTCGGTTTCATCGGCCTGACCCTGCAGACCTTGTTCACGGCGCTGCCCAATCCGCGCCGCTGGCGGATCACCGCACTGGTGGTGCACATCGAGCAGACCGGCTTGGACGCGATCCCCATCGTTGCCCTGCTGACGTTTCTGGTCGGTGCGGTCGTGGCCTTTCTCGGCGCCACGGTGCTGGCCGATTTCGGCGCCACCATCTATACGGTCAACCTGGTGGCCTTTTCCTTCCTGCGTGAATTTGGCGTGCTGCTGGCGGCTATCCTGCTGGCCGGGCGTACGGCCAGCGCCTTTGCCGCGCAGATCGGTGCGATGAAAGCCAATGAGGAAATCGACGCCATTCGTACCCTTGGCTTGAGCCCCATCGAGCTGCTGGTGCTGCCGCGGGTGTTGGCGATGCTGATCACGCTGCCGATCCTGACCTTTATCGGCATCCTCAGCGGCATCGTCGGCGGGCTGGTGGTCTGCTCCCTGGCGCTGGATATCTCGCCGGCGATGTTCTTCACCATCCTGCAGCGGGATATTCCGCTCAATCACTTCCTGGTGGGCATGGGCAAGGCGCCGGTGTTCGCCTTCCTGATCGCGGTAATTGGCTGCCTGGAAGGCTTCAAGGCCAGCGGCAGTGCCCAGTCGGTAGGCGAACACACCACCTCGAGCGTGGTGCAGTCGATCTTCATGGTCATCCTGCTGGACGCCGTTGCCGCGCTGTTCTTCATGGAGATGGGCTGGTGAATGACGATCCCGTGATTCAGGTCCAGGGGCTGGTCAACCGCTTCGGCAATCAGGCGGTGCACGTCAATCTCGACCTGAACATCCGCCGCGGCGAGATTCTTGGCGTGGTTGGCGGCTCTGGCACTGGTAAATCGGTGCTGCTGCGCAGCATCGTTGGCCTGCGCCAGCCGAATGCAGGCAGCGTCAAGGTGTTTGGCGAGAACCTGCTGAAGCTTTCAGCCCAGCGCCGCTCGGAAGTCGAGCGACGCTTCGGCGTGCTGTTCCAGCGCGGAGCCCTGTTCACCTCGCTCAACCTGCAGGAAAACGTCGCCCTGCCGCTGATCGAGCATATCGGCCTCAAGCGCGCCGATGCCGAACACCTGGCGCGGCAGAAGCTGGCGCTGGCCGGCCTGCCGCCGGAGGCCGCCTGCAAATATCCCGACGAGCTGTCCGGTGGCATGGTCAAGCGCGCCGCGCTGGCCCGCGCGTTGGCACTGGACCCGGAAGTGCTGTTCCTCGACGAGCCCACCGCCGGTCTCGACCCGATCGGCGCAGCGGCCTTCGACCAGTTGATCCTGACCCTGCGCGACGCGCTGGGTTTCAGTGTGTTTCTGGTCACTCATGATCTCGACACGCTGTACACCATCTGCGATCGCATTGCTGTGCTGGCGCAGAAACGCGTCCTGGTGGTCGACACGCTGGAAAAGGTCGCCGCCACTGACGACGAATGGATTCGCGAATATTTTCACGGCCCGCGTGGCCGCGCCGCGCACGAAGCCGCGCAACGGTTGGAGAACCCCTAATGGAAACCCGTGCCCATCATGTACTGATCGGACTGTTCACCGTGGTCGCGGTTGGCTGCGCCCTGCTCTTCGCTCTGTGGCTGGGCAAATCCAGCATGGACCGCGAATACAGCTATTACGACATCGGCTTCAGCCAGGCCGTCAGCGGGCTGTCCAGTGGCAGCTCGGTGGAATACAGCGGCATCAAGGTCGGCGATGTCACCGAGCTGTGGCTGCAGCCGGACGATCCGCGCAAGGTGCGCGCGCGCATTCGCGTCTACGCCGGCACCCCGATCAAGACCGATACCCAGGCGCGCCTGGCGCTGGCCAATATCACCGGCAGCATGGTCATCCAGCTGCACGGCGGCACACCGGAAGCCCCGCGGCTGGAAGGTGACCGGGACGATCCACCCTTGATCATCGCCGACCCGTCCTCGCTCAGCGCGCTGCTGGAAAATGGCGAAGACCTGATGAGCAACATCAACAACCTGCTGCTCAGCGCCAACCAGATCTTCTCCGAGGAAAACACCACCCGCCTGAGCCGCACGCTGGAACACCTGGAGCAGGCCACCAGCGTGCTTTCGGAGCAACGCGGCGATCTGGCCCAGACGCTCCAGCAATTCAACCAGCTGAGTCAGCAGGCCAATACCGTGATGGGTGAGCTGTCGAGCCTGGCGCGCAACGCCAACGGCCTGCTCGATGACCAAGGCCGCAGCGTGCTGGACAGTGCGACTCAGGCGATGAGCGCTCTGGACCGCACCACATCACGCCTGGATACCCTGCTCGAAGAAAACCAGGGCGCGCTGAACAACGGCATGCAGGGTTTCAACGAGCTCGGCCCGGCGATCAACGAACTGCGCAGCACTCTCGGGGCGCTGCGCCGTGTCACCCAGCGCCTGGAAGACAACCCCAGCGGGTTCCTCCTCGGCCGCGACAAAGTGCAGGAGTTCAACCCATGAGCCTTCGCCACCGTTCCATGCGCCGCCTCGCCCTGTTTGGACTGATCACGGCGCTCAGCGCCTGTTCGGTTCTGCCGGAATCCGAAACCCTGCGGATCTTCTTGCTGCCGACCTCCCCGACGCCGCAACAGGCCAGCGAGCCGACCATCCAGCAGGCGCTGCGTATCAATACCCCGCAGGCCAGCCGGATTCTCGCCAGCCAACGCATCGCCGTGGTGCCACAAGGGAACGAGATCAGCGCCTACGGCAGCGCTCGCTGGAGCGATGCGGCGCCAGCGTTGTTGCGTGACCGGCTGATCGAAGCCTTCCAGCGTGACGGGCGCATGCCCTCGGTGAGCAACGAGGACGTCAACCTCTATGCCGATCTCAGCCTGCATAGCGATCTGCGGGCCTTCCAGGCCGTGTACATCGACGGCAAGCCGGTGGTGGTGATCACCCTCGATGCGCGGCTGGTCAATCGCAACGACCAGCGCACCCTGGCCAATCACCGCTTTGAAGTACGTCAGCCGAGTGCCGACCCCAGCGTGGAAAGTGTGGTCGAGGCCTTTGGTCAGGCCAGTGACAGGCTCAGCGCCGAGATTCTTGAGTGGACGCTGAGCCATGCCCAATAGCAGCCCGGAGCAAATGTCGTACGCTAGGCGCTAATCGCGCCGGAATTGATCCAGATACACACAAACTGCGTACTAGAGCGCCTAAGATGACTCCGCACATTCAACAGCCGGAGCAGAGTCATGAGTCAGCCACGCACCCGAGCCACCCTCAAGGTGCTTGCGGCCGTCGCCGTGATTGCCGTCATCGGCGCGCTGCTGTGGAGCGAACTGCGCCCCAGCGGTCTCGGCGAAGGTTTCGCCAGCGGTAACGGCCGTATCGAAGCGACCGAAATCGATGTCGCCACCAAGAGCCCCGGCCGGGTACTGGAGATACTCGCGGACGAGGGCGATTTCGTCCAACCGGGCCAGGTGCTGGCCCGCATGGATACCGATGTACTCCAGGCGCAACTGAACCAGGCGCGTGCGCAGGTCCGCCAGGGCGAGAACGCCATCCTTACCGCAGAGGCCATGGTCGCCCAGCGCGAAAGCGAACGCGCCACCGCCGAAGCCGTGGTGACCCAGCGGCGAGCCGAACTGACCGCGGCCCAGAAGCGCCACCAGCGTACCGAAACCCTGGTCGCACGCAACGCCATGGCGCGACAGCAACTTGACGATGACCTGGCCGCGATGCAAAGCGCCCAGGCGGCGCTGGCCGCCGCACGATCACAGGTGATTTCTGCCGACGCCGGCATTGCCGCCGCAAGATCCCAGGTAGTCGAGGCCCGCTCAGCTGTCGAGGCGGCGCAGGCCGGCGTCGAGCGCCTGCAAGCGGACATTCGTGACAGCGAATTGAAGAGCGACCGGGTGGCTCGCGTGCAATACCGGGTGGCGCAACCCGGTGAAGTCCTTGGCGCGGGGGGCAAGCTGCTCAACCTGGTCGACCTGACCGACGTCTACATGACCTTCTTTCTTCCCGAACGTCAGGCCGGCCGCGTGGCCATCGGCGCCGAGGTACGCCTGGTGATCGACGCCGCTCCGCAGTATGTGATCCCGGCCAAGGTCAGCTATGTGGCCAGCGTGGCGCAGTTCACGCCAAAGACGGTGGAAACCGAAAGCGAGCGCGAAAAGCTGATGTTCCGGGTCAAGGCACGTATCGATCCCGAACTGCTCAAGCGCCACATGGAGCAGGTCAAGACCGGCCTGCCGGGCATGGCCTATCTGAAACTCGACGCTGACAGCGAGTGGCCCGCCGACCTGCAGATCAATGTCACGCCATGAGCGAGCCGCTCGATTCAGTGGTGCAGGTGGCGGGGGTCAGCCTGCAGTATGGCAAGACGCGTGCGCTGGATGAGCTGACGCTGAGTTTGCCCGCGCGATGCATGGTCGGCCTGATCGGCCCCGATGGCGTGGGCAAATCCAGCCTGCTAGCGCTGATTTCCGGGGCGCGCAAGCTCCAGCAAGGCACGCTACAAGTGCTCGGCGGTGACATCGCTGACGCCGGCCACCGGCGCAGGGTTTGCCCGCGCATCGCCTACATGCCTCAGGGCCTGGGCAAGAATCTTTATCCAACACTGACTGTGCGCGAAAACCTCGAGTTTTTTGGTCGCCTGTTCGGCCAGGCAGCCGAGGAGCGCCGCTGGCGCATTGCCGAACTGACGCGCAGCACAGGTCTCGCGCCCTTCCTCGAACGACCGGCGGGCAAACTCTCTGGCGGCATGAAGCAGAAGCTGGGCCTCTGCTGCGCACTGATCCACGACCCTGACCTGTTGATCCTCGACGAGCCCACGACCGGCGTCGATCCGCTGTCACGCGCGCAGTTCTGGGAATTGATCGAACGCATCCGCCACGAGCGCCCGCAGATGAGCGTGCTGGTGGCCACTGCCTACATGGACGAGGCGCAGCGCTTCGATCAGCTGGTAGCGATGGATGCCGGCCGCGTACTCGCCACCGGCACACCGGCCGAGCTGCTGGCGAGCACTGGCAGCGACTCGCTGGAACAAGCCTTTATCCGCCTGCTGCCGGAAGCCAAGCGCAGTCAACATCGTGAACTGGTCATCCCGCCGCAGCCGCACAGCGAAAGCATTGCCATCGAGGCCCATGGGCTGACCATGCGTTTCGGCGATTTCGTCGCGGTGGACCAGGTCAATTTCCGCATCTCCCGCGGCGAAATCTTCGGCTTCCTCGGCTCCAATGGCTGCGGCAAGACCACCACCATGAAGATGCTCACCGGCCTGCTGCCGGCCAGCGAGGGCGACGCCCTGCTGTTCGGCAAACCGGTGGACCCGCACGACATGCAGACCCGCCAGCGGGTCGGCTACATGTCCCAGGCCTTCTCGCTGTACAGCGAGCTGACCGTGCGGCAGAACCTCGAGCTGCATGCGCGACTGTTCCACCTGCCGGTGGAGCGGCGCGCCACACGCATTCAGGAGATGCTCACCCGCTTCGATCTCACCGGAGAGGCCGAAAGCCTGCCGAGCAGCCTGCCGCTGGGCGTGCGCCAGCGCCTGTCGCTGGCCGTGGCGGTGATCCACAACCCGGAAATCCTCATCCTCGACGAGCCCACCTCCGGGGTCGATCCGGTGGCCCGCGATGGCTTCTGGGAGTTGCTGGCGCAGCTGTCCCGCGAGGACGGCGTGACCATCTTCATCTCCACCCACTTCATGAACGAGGCACTGCGCTGCGACCGCATCTCGTTGATGCACGCCGGCCGGGTGCTCGATAGCGACACGCCGCAGGCGCTGATGGCCAAGCGCGGCCTGCCGACCCTTGAAGAAACGTTTATCGCCTACCTGCAAGAAGCCGCCGCAGCCAACGTTGCCGGGCAGCCAGCAGCCGCGCCAGCCGCTACGCATGGCCCGCTCGACGCGACCCGCACCAGCGTCCGCCAGGCCCGCTTCAGCCTGCGCCGCCTGCTCAGCTACACCCGTCGGGAGGCCATGGAACTGCGCCGCGACCCGATCCGCGCCACGCTGGCGATGCTCGGCAGCGTGCTGCTGATGTTCATCATGGGCTACGGGGTCAGTTTCGACGTGGAAGACCTGACCTACGCGGTACTCGATGGGGACCAGACCACCACCAGTCAGCGCTACCTGCAGAACATCGCCGGCTCGCGCTACTTTCTGGAGAAGCCGGCGTTGGCCGGCCATGCCGACCTGGATGCACGCCTGCGCAGCGGCGAGATCAGCCTGGCGGTGGAAATCCCGCCCAATTTCGGCCGCGACCTCAAACGCGGGGCCGTGCCTGAAGTTGCATTCTGGATCGATGGCGCCATGCCCATGCGCGCCGACACCATCAAGGGTTACGTGCAAGGGATTCATCTGACCTACCTGCAGCAACTAGCCCGCGAAGCCGGCGTGGACGGCCAACTGGCGCCAGCCGACGTTGCCATCCGCTATCGCTACAACCCCGACGTGCAAAGCCTGCCGGCCATGGCGCCGGCGATGATCCCGCTGCTCTTGATGATGATTCCGGCGATGCTCACCGCCCTAGGCGTGGTGCGCGAGAAAGAGCTGGGTTCGATCACCAATTTCTACGTCACCCCGACCACCCGCCTGGAATTCCTGCTCGGCAAGCAACTGCCCTATATCGCTCTGGGCATGTTCAATTTCGCCACCCTGGCGCTGCTGGCGGTGTTCGTCTTCGGTATTCCGATCAAGGGCAGCATCCTCACCCTCTGCCTTGGCGCGCTGCTCTACGTCACCTGCGCCACCGGCCTGGGCCTGCTGATGTCGTCGATATTGAACAGCCAGATCGCGGCGATTTTTGGCACCACCATCGTTACCCTGCTGCCAGCCATCCAGTTTTCCGGGCTGATCCATCCGACCTCAGCCATGGAGGGCGCCGGCGCCTTTATCGGCAAACTCTATCCCACCACTCATTTTCTGATCATCAGCCGCGGGGTGTTTTCCAAAGCACTGGGCCTGGCCGACCTGTACCCCTATTTCATTCCGATGCTACTGGCGATTCCGCTGCTGACCCTGCTCAGCGTCGCCGGCCTGCGTAAGCAGGAGCGCTAGCATGGCCAGCATTCGGCGCAAGCTCAGCAACATCATCCAGCTCGGCCTCAAGGAGCTGCGCAGCCTCTACCGCGATCCGGCGATGCTGGTGCTGATCATCTATTCGTTCACCCTGGCCATCTATGAAGGCGCCACCGCCGTGCCCGAGGCGCCACACCGCGCCAGCATTGCCGTGGTCGACGAAGATCGCTCTCAGGCCTCGCTGCGTATCGTCAACGCCTTCCAGCTGCCCTACTTCATCGAGCCCAAGGCCATCACCCTGCAGCAGATGGACAGCGGCATGGATGCCGGCCTCTACACCTTTACCCTGAACATTCCACCAGGCTTCCAGGCAGACTTGCTGGGTGGCCGCCAGCCGACGCTCCAGCTCAATGTGGACGCCACCCAGGTCAGCCAGGCGTTCACGGGCGCCGGGCATATCCAGCAGATCATCGCCAGCGAGACCGCCGAGTTCGTCCGCCACTACCGCAGCGGCGATGCCCTGCCGGTCACGGCAGTGGTGCGCACGGCATTCAACCCCAACCTGAATCGGGCCTGGTTCGGTGCCGTGAACGAGGTGATCAACCAGATCACCATGCTGGCGATCATCCTCACCGGCGCTGCACTGATCCGAGAGCGTGAACACGGCACCATCGAGCACCTCCTGGTGATGCCGGTGACGCCCGTCGAGATCATGGTGGGCAAGGTCTGGGCGATGGGTCTGGTGGTGCTAGTTGCCGCGGCCTTCGCCCTGCGCTTCGTGGTCGAGGGCTGGCTCGATATTCCAATTCAGGGCTCGCTACTGCTGTTCGCCGGCGGAGCCGCGCTGCACTTGTTTGCCGCGACATCCATGGGCATTTTCTTCGGCACGGTGGCGCGCTCGATGCCGCAACTGGGGCTGCTGGTGATCCTTACGCTGATCCCGTTGCAGATCCTCTCCGGTGGGGTGACCCCGCGCGAGAGCATGCCCACGCTGATCCAGAACATCATGCTGGCGGCGCCAACCACCCATTTCGTCGAACTGGCGCAGGCCATTCTCTTCCGCGGTGCAGGCGTCTCGGTCATCTGGCCACAACTGCTGGCGCTGCTGGCAATTGGCGCGGTGTTCTTTTTCGGGGCGTTGTCGCGGCTGCGACAGTCGTTGCGTTAGCGGTCGTTGCCGCCGGACTGGTCGCTCTCGGGCGAAGGTTGCAGTTCGACCTCGAGAATCGAACCGCCCGCAGCGTGCTCGAACCCGGTCAGCGCGCTGACCAATCGCAGCTGATGATCAAAGCTCGACTGAATCTGCGCCACCCGCGACACCATACGGCGGCTGGCGATGCGCACAGCAGGGTCTTCGCTGGCCATCATCTCGAACGAATGGGTGGCCAGGGCGTCGCTCAGTTGCGACAGGCTGCGCGCGGTCAGGCTCAGAAACTCGGCCAATTGCTTGTTACAAGTGTGCATTCCATTGCCACCAATATATTGATATCGCCATGATCTTACTGCATTTCTGCCACTTGCCAGCACCAGCGCTCTGGTCGAATCGCTACAGCGTCTGGACAGACCCCGGACAATCTCGCGTCAGCCGGGTCAATTCGGTGAGAAAAATAGGCTACGTGGCCCGTCACGGCGGGCAGGGCTCTGGCCAGCGGTTTGCCGGAACAACGCGGGCCGGCACATTCACACCCGCTCATGGCTCACAGCCGTGAGCGGGAATTTTTGTATTTTCGGCGGGTCTATCCTGCCGACATGCCAAGAGCCTGTAGCTCTGTAGCGCGCCAAGGAAGCCACTCAATCATGCGCATTCTCGTAACCGGCGGAGCCGGATTCATCGGCTCTGCTCTGATCCGCCATCTGATCCAAGACACCGGGCACAGCGTCCTCAATCTGGACAAGCTGACCTACGCCGGCAATCTCGAGTCGTTGGCAGAAGTCCACAGCAGCGACCGCTATCAATTCCTTCAAGCCGATATCGCCGATCGCGAACGTGTCAGTGAAGCGCTGCTGGAATTCCAGCCGGATGCCATCATGCATCTGGCCGCCGAATCCCATGTCGACCGCTCGATCGACGGCCCGGCCGAATTCATTCAGACCAACATCGTTGGGACCTACCAGCTGCTCGAGGCGACGCGTGCCTATTGGCAGTCCCTGCCGCCCGAGCGCCGCGAAGCCTTTCGCTTCCACCACATCTCCACCGATGAGGTGTACGGCGACCTGCACGGCGTCGATGACCTGTTCACCGAAACCACGCCCTACGCGCCCAGCTCGCCTTATTCCGCGAGCAAGGCCTCCTCGGATCACTTAGTCCGGGCCTGGCAGCGTACCTATGGGCTGCCGGTTCTGATCACCAACTGCTCGAACAACTACGGGCCCTATCACTTCCCCGAGAAGCTGATCCCGCTGGTGATCCTCAACGCGCTGGATGGAAAGCCTCTGCCGGTCTATGGCAACGGCACCCAGGTCCGCGACTGGCTGTTCGTCGAAGACCATGCCCGCGCCCTGTTCAAGGTGGTCAGCGAAGGCCAGGTCGGCGAGACCTACAATATAGGTGGCCACAACGAACAGAAGAACATCGACGTGGTGCGTGGCATCTGCGCCCTGCTCGAAGAACTGGCACCGGGGAAACCAGAAGGTCTTGAGCGTTTCGAGGACCTGATCACCTTCGTCAAGGACCGCCCCGGCCATGACCTGCGCTACGCCATCGATGCCAGCAAGATCGAGCGCGAACTCGGTTGGGTCCCGCAGGAAACCTTCGAGACCGGCCTGCGCAAAACCGTGCAGTGGTACCTGAACAACCTCGAATGGTGCCGTCGCGTCCAGGACGGCAGCTATCAACGTGAGCGCCTCGGCGCGCTGGAGAACGCATGAAAGGAATCATCCTCGCCGGGGGCTCCGGCACCCGTCTGCACCCCATCACCCTGGGCGTATCCAAGCAGCTGCTGCCGATCTACGACAAGCCGATGGCCTATTACCCGATCTCGGTGCTGATGCTGGCCGGGATTCGCGACATCCTGCTGATTTCCACCCCGCAGGACCTGCCCCAGTACCGCAACCTGCTGGGCGACGGCAGCCAGTTCGGCATCAGCATCAGCTATGCCGAACAGCCCTCTCCTGACGGTCTGGCCCAAGCCTTCCTGATTGGTGAAGAGTTCATCGGCGATGACTCGGTGTGTCTGATCCTCGGCGACAACATTTTCCATGGCCAGCACTTCACCGAGAAACTGCAGCGCGCCTCAGCGCAGGAAAAAGGCGCCACTGTCTTTGGCTACTGGGTCAAGGACCCGGAGCGCTTCGGCGTGATCGATTTCGACGAGACCGGCAAGGCGCTGTCCATCGAGGAAAAGCCAGCCAAGCCGAAGTCCAGCTACGCCGTGACCGGTCTGTACTTCTATGACAACGACGTGGTCGAGATCGCCAAGTCGATCAAGCCCTCGCCACGCGGCGAGCTGGAGATCACCGACGTCAACAATGCCTACCTCAAGCGCGGCGACCTGAATGTCGAGCGCTTCGGTCGCGGTTTCGCCTGGCTCGACACCGGCACGCACGACAGCCTGCTGGAAGCCTCGCAGTACGTGCAGACCATCGAGCACCGGCAGGGCCTGAAAGTCGCCTGCCTGGAAGAGATCGCCTATCAGCACAAATGGATCGACCGCGAACAGCTGCTGCAGCGCGCCGATGCCCTGGGCAAGACCGGCTACGGCCAGTACCTGTTCAAGTTGGCAGGTGAAGACGCATGAAGGTCGTCGAAACCGCCATTCCCGACGTGTTGATCATCGAACCGAAGGTCTTCGGCGATGAGCGGGGGTTCTTCTACGAAAGCTTCAACGCCGCCGCCTTCGAGGCCGCGACAGGCCTCAAGCGCAGCTTCGTCCAGGACAATCATTCCAAGTCCCAGCGCGGCGTGCTGCGCGGGCTGCACTACCAGATCCAGCAGCCCCAGGGGAAACTGGTACGCGTCGTGGCCGGCGAAGTGTTCGACGTCGCGGTTGACCTGCGCCGCAGTTCGCCAAGCTTCGGCCGCTGGGTTGGTGTCCATCTGAGCGCGCAGAACCAGCGCCAGCTGTGGATCCCGGAAGGCTTTGCCCACGGCTTCGTGGTGCTCAGCGAGAGCGCCGAGTTTCTCTACAAGACCACCGACTACTACGCGCCAGCCCACGAGCGCTCGCTGCTCTGGAATGACCCGCAGATCGGCATCGATTGGCCGTTCACCGAGCCGCCCCAGCTTTCCCAGAAAGATATCGACGGCAAGGTACTCAGCGAAGCGGAGCTGTTTGCATGAAAATCCTCATCACCGGTAGCGCGGGGCAACTGTCTCGGGAGCTGCAACTGGCGTTGGCCGGTGAAGGGAAAGTCCTCGCGCTGGGTCACAAGCTGCTGGACCTGGCCGAACCGACACAGATCCGTCGACAGGTTCGTCTGCTACGCCCCGATCTGATCGTCAACGCAGCCGCGTATACGGCAGTGGACTCGGCGCAAGGCGACCGCGAGCGAGCCTTCGCCGTAAACGCTACCGGCCCGGGTGTGCTCGCCGAGGAAGCGGCAGCCCTGGGTGTACCGCTGATCCATTACTCCACCGACTATGTTTTCGACGGCAGCAAGACCGAGCCCTACCGGGAAGAGGATTTGCCAGCTCCGTTGAGCGTATACGGGGCGAGCAAGCTGGCCGGTGAGCAGGCGATTCAGGCTGTAGGCGGCGATCACCTGATCCTGCGTACCAGCTGGGTGTACTCGCTGCATGGACGCAACTTTCTGCTGACCATGCAGCGCCTGCTACAGGAGCGCGACGCGCTGTCGGTGGTCGATGATGAAGTCGGTGCGCCAACCTGGGCAGGCACTATCGCGCAAGTCACCGCGGAGATCGTACGAAAGCGACGTTCTGGTAGCGGTGGGCCCGGCGGGCTTTATCATCTGACCGCCAGCGGCGAGACGTCCTGGTACGGCTTCGCCTGTCATATCGCTCAGCACCTGCAGAACCAGGGCCGGCTGCGCGCAAGGGTCGAGCCGATCCTGTCTGCCGACTACCCCACGGCAGCTCAGCGCCCGCTCAACTCACGCCTCAACTGCGCACGCCTGCAGCACGACTGGCAGATTAGCTTGCCGCACTGGGAAACCGCCCTGCAGCAGTGCCTTGGCGATATGGCCCATGCCCGGGAAGAGCACGCCGTTCCTGCTGCGCAAAGCGTCTGATAGCACCGAGAGGCTGGCGTACGCCGGTAGAGTTGACTGCACCGCTCAACCAGCCGCAAGCCCCAAAGCTGGCCGGACGTGCATAATGGCGCCCGAACCACAGGCGCATGTGCATGACCTCACCCGATTCCCCCCGCCGCCCTCGCTGGCGCAACCTGGCCGTGGTTGCACTGTTGCTGGCGCCACTACTCTGGCCCCTGCAACAGCTGGCCAAAAGTTATTACAGCAACGAGCTGATCGAGCAGAACCGCCAGACGCTCGATCTCTACGTCGCCAACCTGCTCGGCTCGTTGCGCCGTTACGAAGTGCTGCCGCGCATCCTTGGTGATCTGCCGACCCTGCGCACGGCGCTGCGCCAGCCTGACAACCCGGCTGCCAAGGACCAGGCCAACCGCCTGCTGAATCAGCTGCGCAAGGAAACCGGCGCCGACGTCATCTATCTGATGGCCCCCGACGGCAACACGCTGGCGGCATCGAACTGGAACGAAGAAGACAGCTTCGTCAGTCGAAACTTCGCCTTCAGACCCTATTTCAGAGAGGCCATGGCCGGAGAGCTGGGCCGCTTCTTCGGCCTCGGCACCACTTCGGGCAAGCGCGGTTACTATTTCGGGGCTGCGGTCCGTGACGGTGACGAAGTCCTCGGCGTGCTGGTGGTCAAGGTGGATCTGGACCATACCGAAACGCTCTGGGGCAGCACGCCCGAGCAACTGATGGTGACCGACAGTTTCGGCGTGGTGATCCTTACCTCGAAACCGGAATGGCGGTTTCGCGCCAGCCGCGCGCTCGATATTGAAGAGCGCGAGCAGATCGCGTCTGAACGTCCCTACCCCACTCTCAAACCTCGGGATCTGACCCTCGATATCGATACTTGGCTGATCCAGAGCCGCGAACTCAAGGAAACCGGTTGGACGGTGCGCATCCTGGCACCTATCAGCCTGGTCGAGCGCCCCGTGCAGACGGTCGTCGCTATCGGCGCGGCCACCCTCGCCGCGCTCCTGCTGTTGCTTGGCCTGCTGATGCAGCGGCGCCGTCATTATCTCGAGCGCATCGCCCTGGATGCCAAGGCGCGCCAACAGCTCGAGCGACGTGTACAGGAACGGACCTACGATCTGGAAGCGCTGAACAGCCGGCTCAAGGAAGAAGTGCTGGAGCGCGAGCAGGCCCAGCAAGAGCTGGTCCGTGCCCAGGACGAGCTGCTTCAGGCCGGCAAACTCTCGGCGCTTGGCACCATGTCCGCCAGCATTAGCCACGAACTCAACCAGCCGCTTGGGGCGATTCGCAGCTATGCCGACAACGCCGGCGTCCTGCTCGACCAGCAGCGAAATGACGAGGCTCGCGATAATCTGCGCCTGATCAGCGAGCTGACCGCGCGCATGGCCTCGATCATTGCTCATCTGCGCGCCTTTGCCCGCCGCGACCGTCATGCACCGGAGCGGGTTGCGCTGCAGCCCGCCTTGGACGACGCGCTGGCGCTGCTGGCGAAACGGCGCCAGGCCATGGGCGTCGAACTGATTCGCGACCTGCCGGACGCCACGCTCTGGGTACAGGCCGGCGAGACGCGCCTGCGGCAGATCATCTCCAACCTCCTGAGCAACGCGCTGGACGCCCTGGTCGAACGCCCGCCGGTGAGGCGCATCTGGCTGCGCGCCGAGCGCCAGGGCGAGGGTGTGCTGCTGACCTTGCGCGATAACGGACCGGGCTTTTCCGACGAGGCAATGAAACGTGCTCGCGAGCCCTTCTTTACCACCAAGACCAGCGCTCAGGGGCTGGGCTTGGGACTGGCCATCTGCGATACCCTGGCCCGCGCCCTGGACGGTGAACTGATTCTGGCCAACCATCCCGAGGGCGGTGCGCAGATCAGTCTCTATCTGCATTGCGCCGATCCTGGCGTTGCCTTTCCGAGCGAGGACTAGCATGACCCACCCGATCGACCCGCAGACTCAGGTCATCCTGGTCGATGACGATCCCCATCTGCGCAAGGCGCTGAGCCAGACCCTCGATCTCGCCGGGCTCAAGGTGCTCAGCCTGAGTGATGCGCGCGGTTTGCCGGGCATGCTGCCTCAGGACTGGGGCGGCGTGGTGGTCAGCGACATCCGCATGCCCGGTATAGACGGCCTGGAGCTGCAACAACAACTGCACGCAATCGACCGCGAGCTACCGGTTCTGTTGATTACCGGCCATGGCGATATCCAGCTGGCGGTTCAAGCCATGCGGGCCGGTGCCTATGACTTTCTCGAGAAGCCCTTCCCCAGCGAGGCGCTGCTCGACAGCGTGCGCCGCGCCCTCGCCCTGCGCCAACTGGTTCTCGACAACCGCAGCCTGCGGCTGGCGTTGGCCGACCGTCAGCAGCTGTCGACCCGGCTGCTCGGCCAGTCATCGGCCATGCAACGCCTTCGTGAGCAGATCGGTGCGCTCGCAGGGACCCAGGCCGACGTGCTGATCCTTGGCGAAACCGGCGCAGGCAAAGAGGTCGTAGCGCGCGCGCTGCACGACCTTTCCAGCCGTCGCAATGGGCCGTTCGTGGCAATCAATGCCGGGGCACTGGCCGAGTCGGTGGTTGAAAGCGAGCTGTTCGGACATGAAGCCGGCGCTTTTACCGGCGCGCAGAAACGCCGCATCGGCAAGTTCGAGTTTGCCAACGGCGGCACCTTGTTTCTCGACGAGATCGAGAGCATGAGCCTGGACGTTCAGGTAAAACTGCTGCGCATGCTGCAGGAACGCATCGTCGAGCGCCTCGGCGGCAATCAGTCGATCCCGTTGGACATCCGGGTGATCGCTGCGACCAAGGAAGATCTGCGCCAGGCCGCCGACCAGGGGCGCTTCCGCGCCGATCTCTATTACCGCCTGAACGTCGCCCCTCTGCGTATCCCGCCTCTGCGCGAACGCAGCGAAGACTTGCTGTTCCTGTTCCAGCATTTTGCCGAAACCGCCGCTAACCGCCACGCCCTGCCAATCCGTGAGCTGCGCCCTGAGCAGCGGGCGCAGCTGCTCCGGCATGCCTGGCCGGGCAACGTGCGTGAGCTGCAGAACACCGCCGAACGTTTCGCACTCGGGCTTGATTTGGGCCTCGATGATCACGCTCGCGCTGCTGACGTCAGCGGCGCCGGCGCAGCCAACGGGCTTGGTGAGCAGGTGGACGCGTTCGAACGCGCCCTGATCGCGGCCGAACTGGCGCGGCCCCATAGCTCCTTGCGCAGTGTTGCCGAGGCTCTGGGGCTGCCGCGTAAGACCTTGCACGACAAACTGCGTAAGCATGGCCTGGTGTTCAACGATGCTGGCGGAACCCCGCCCGATGAGGGCGAATAGCTGGCGGTTTCCCGCCAACTTCACGGCTATGATCGGGGTCGCCCTACCATCATTGCCTGCCGACATCTCGCGGCGCGTGTTTTCTGGCTGCAAAACGGCCCGTCGCCCATGGCGCATGTATCCATATAGAACCTGCAGGCTAGAGCGGCCTAGCTGAGAAATACTCGTCAGTATTTTGCCATCATACGAGTAAACTCCCGCGGCACGGGAGGCCGCTGCCATTTCTGGCACAGCACTTGCTCCCGCCAATCCATGGATCGGCAAGCCGGGCCGTCGTGCGGCGCAACGATGTAATCAATTACGCCTAGACTTGTCTTGCTGGTTTCAGCCGAGCGCCCTTTCCCAATGCGGGTGCTCATTCACAACAAGAGGAAACACAACAATGTTCAAGCTGACTGCTACTGCGCTCGCCTGTGCTCTGTCCCTCGGTATGGCAAGCCTGGCCCAGGCCGCCGACCCGATCCTGATCAAGTTCTCCCACGTGGTTGCCGAGAACACCCCGAAAGGTCAGGGTGCCATCATGTTCAAGAAGCTCGTTGAAGAGCGTCTGCCCGGCAAGGTGGAAGTTCAGGTTTACCCGAACTCGTCCCTGTTCGGCGATGGCAAGGAAATGGAAGCACTGCTGCTGGGCGACGTACAGCTGATCGCGCCGTCGCTGGCGAAGTTCGAGCATTACTCCAAGGGCGTTCAGGTGTTCGACCTGCCGTTCCTGTTCGACGACATTCAGGCGGTTGACCGCTTCCAGCAGAGCGATGCCGGCCAGAAGCTGCTGAGCTCGATGGAAGACAAGAACATTACCGGCCTGGCCTACTGGCACAACGGCATGAAGCAGCTGTCTGCCAACAAGGAACTGCGCGAGCCGAAAGACGCCCGCGGCCTGAAGTTCCGCGTACAGGCTTCCGCCGTACTGGACGAGCAGTTCAAGGCCCTGCGCGCCAACCCGCGCAAGATGAGCTTCGCCGAGGTCTACCAGGGCCTGCAGACTGGCGTGGTCAACGGTGCCGAAAACCCCTACTCGAACATCTACTCGCAGAAGATGCACGAAGTGCAGAAGCACATCACCGAGTCCGACCACGGTCTGCTCGACTACATGCTGATCACCAACACCAAGTTCTGGGAAGGCCTGCCTGAAGACGTGCGTTCCGAGCTGGACGAGATCATCGACGAGGTCACCGTTGAGGTGAACAAGCAGGCCGATGACCTGAACCAGAAAGCCAAGCAGGACATCCTGGCTGCTGGCACCACCGAAATTCTCGTTCTGACTCCGGAAGAGCGTGCCAAGTGGCGCGAAGCCATGAAGCCCGTTTGGAGCAAGTTCGAGAATGACATCGGTGCTGACCTGATCAAGGCCGCCGAAGAAGCCAACAAGGCTCAGTAAGCCTTGCCGGAGGGCAGCCACAAGCTGCCCTCCGCGTCCCGAATAGAGCAACACCAGCGACATCGACAGACCAGTGAAAAGACAACCCAGTCAGGCAATATCAACGGCGCGGCGATCCCGAACCAGAGGCCTGTAAAACAAGAGTTTTTCATTGTTCTGTCACCCGGTAACCCGACCGGCTCATGGCGCACGTTCTGTACGCCCACCGAAACAATGCAATCCATCAGGAGATGTCATCCATGAACGCCCTCTGGCGCGTCTGGGACCACTTCGAAGAAGCGTTTATCGCCTTCCTTCTGGCCGCCATGACATTGGTGACCTTCGTTTATGTGGTCTTGAACAACCTTTACACCGTGTTCTACAGCCTCGGCGATCGCTATGAAGGCGCAAGCGATCTGTTCTTCGCCATGGGTGACTTCACCATTGGTCTGGCGCAAGAGATGACCTGGAGCACGGCACTGACCAAGGCGCTGTTCGCCTGGCTGATCTTCTCCGGCCTGGCATATGGTGTGCGTACCGCTGGCCACATCGGCATCGATGCGCTGGTCAAACTGGCGCCGCGCCACGTCCAGCGCTACATCGGCTTTGTGGCCTGCCTGTTCTGCCTCGGCTATGCAGGCCTGTTTGTGTTTGCCAGCTTCAATTGGATCTCGGCGTTGTTCACCGCAGACATCGGCGCCGAAGACCTCGGTCATTTCGGGGTCAAGCAATGGCACATCGGCATGATCGTGCCGATCGGATTCGCCATGGTGTTCATCCGTTTCGCCGAAATCTTCGTGCGCATCCTGCGCAACGAGCAAACCGGCCTCGGCCTGGCTGACGAAGCCGCCGAAGCTGCGAAACTGGGTGCAGAGGAGCCGAAGTAAATGACTATCCTGTTCCTCTTTGTTGCGCTCTTCGCGCTGATGTTCATCGGCGTGCCGGTGGCCGTTTCCCTCGGTCTGGCCGGCTCGCTGACCATCCTGCTGTTCAGCCCGGATTCGGTCACCTCGCTGGCGATCAAGCTGTTCGAGACGTCCGAGCACTACACCCTGCTGGCGATCCCGTTCTTCCTGCTGGCCGGCGCGTTCATGACCACCGGTGGCGTCGCCAAGCGGCTCATCGACTTCGCCAATGCCAGCGTCGGCCATATCCGCGGCGGCCTGGCCATCGCAGCCGTACTGGCCTGCATGCTGTTCGCCGCCCTGTCCGGTTCGTCGCCAGCCACGGTTGCTGCAGTCGGCTCCATCGCGATTGCCGGCATGGTCCGCTCGGGCTACCCCCAGGCATTCGGCGCAGGCATCGTCTGTAACGCCGGTACGCTGGGCATCCTGATCCCGCCATCGATCGTCATGGTGGTGTACGCCGCCGCGACTGAAACCTCCGTGGGCAAGCTGTTCATGGCCGGTGTGGTGCCGGGCCTGATGCTGGGTCTCGGGCTGATGGTGGCGATCTACATCATTGCCGTGAAAAAGAACCTGCCTGCGCTGCCGCGGGCGACCTTGCGCGAGTGGCTGTCCGCCGCACGCAAGGCGGTCTGGGGCCTGCTGCTGATGGTGATCATCCTTGGCGGCATCTACTCGGGCATGTTCACCCCGACCGAAGCGGCTGCGGTGGCGGCGGTGTACTCGGCGTTCGTCGCGCTGTTCGTCTACAAGGACCTGACGCTTCGCGACTGCCCCAAGGTGCTGCTGGAGTCGGGCAAGCTGTCGATCATGCTGATGTTCATCATCGCCAACGCCATGCTGTTTGCGCACGTGCTGACGACTGAGCAGATCCCGCAGCAGATCACTGCCATGGTGCTCGAGGCCGGCCTGCAGCCGTGGATGTTCCTGCTTGTAGTGAACATCGTTCTGCTGGTAGCCGGTGCCTTCATGGAACCGTCGGCCATCATCCTGATCCTGGCACCGATCCTGTTCCCGATCGCCATAGAGCTGGGCATCGACCCGATCCACCTGGGCATCATCATGGTAGTGAACATGGAAATCGGCCTGATCACACCACCGGTGGGGCTGAATCTGTTCGTCGCCTCGGCCGTTACGGGTATGCCAGTGACTCAGGTGATCCGTGCCGTGATGCCGTGGCTCGCGCTGCTGCTGAGCTTCCTGATGATCATTACCTACGTGCCGTCGATCTCCTTGGCACTGCCAAACCTGCTGGGCATGTAACGCTCGTCGGTCACACCGTTCCCTTTAGCCCGGCTCGCGCCGGGCTTTTTTTGCGCTGCACTACAGCGCGAGCACATCCGCAGGACGCCGGCGAAACCAGCCCGTCAGCGAAAGGCGGTCGGTATGGGTGACCAAGACTTCGTGAGGGAAGTCACCTGACAGGAAAACCAGCAAATCGCCCGCAAGCGGCGGGATGTCGCGCTGAGAACCGTCAGCGAAATGCATGCGCAGCTCGCCACCATCAGCCGGTTGCCAATCCGGGTTGAGGTAGACCACCGCGGTTACGCAGCGGCTGTCGTCATCGCGGAAGCGATCCAGATGCGTCTGATAGAAGGCGCCCGGCGGATACAGGGCAAAATGGCATTCAAACTCTTCCAGGCCGAGAAACAGCGTCTGGTTCATGCGCTGTCGAAGCCCATCCATCAGCTCCAGATAGCGGTCACATAAGGGTGACTGGCCCGGCTCAATCCATTGAATCTGGTCGCCACGGATGCCTTCGCGAATGGTCAGCGCGTCGCCGCGGCCGATGCCCGCCGGGGCCAGGGCGCCCTGTGCCTCACGCTTGCGGCACTCTGCTGCCAAACCAAGGGTCAGATCGTCTGACAGGAACGAATGACGAAGCGACCAGCCATGCTCGGCGAGGTCGTCAATGATGGGATCGAACTGCAAGGAAGAGACTCCGAAAGGATTGTTTCGGAGTCTAGCAGCAGCGCTTTCGCGCCTCGACAGCAGCCGTCAGGGCGCTGAAAATAAACTGCCCGCCAACAGGAGCTTCCATGCGCGCTTTAATCGCTTGTGTATTACTTGCCTTCAGCTGCAGCACCCTCGCAGACACCTACGACGAGCTGTACGAAACCGCCGGCTGGACCGAACAACGCGCCAATTTCAGCGATGCCCTGACGGCCGCTCAACAACGCTACAAGAACACTCTGCCGCCGGCCGTTTACCAGGCGCTGGTAACGAACAGCAACCGCCGTTTCGCGGTCAATGCTATCGATCAGCGGGCCAAGCAGTCGTTGCGCGACAACCTCGCCAATCCGCAACCAGCGCTGGATTTTTTCCAGTCGCCGCTAGGCCATAAGGTGGTCGCCGCCGAGACCCTGGCCGGCCGCCGCGAGCAGTTGGCTCGATACGAAAACGGCATCCCGCGCATCGAAGCCGGCAGCAACCGGCAGCTACTGATCCGCCATCTGGCTCAGGCGATACCCGCCGCCGAAGCCGGGGCGGAGGTCAGTCTGGCCTTGGCTGGCGTCGCGGCCGACAGCCTCAGCCAGATGATTCCGGGCCTGCTTGGCGGTGGCCAGGCGCAGGGGCTGCTGGAAAGCCAGCGCGAGCGTCTGCAGCAGCAGGTCGAGAGCGATCTGGACAACACGCTGCTATACATCTATCGCGACCTCTCCGACGCCGAACTGGAGGAATTCGTCCAGTTCGCCCAGTCAGAAGTCGGACAGCGCTATTACAGCGCAGCCCTACAGGCCCTGCGTGCCGGGCTCGCAGTCGGCGTGAGCGGCAACGAGACTCAGGCTTAGGCGTTCTTCCAGCCAGCGCCCCAATCTACTTCAAGCGTTCACTGAGAAACCCGAAGTATTCCCGGCGCAAGGCTTCCTGCTCGTTGACCAGGTGATGCCGCGCCGAGGGCAGCCGAAGAATTTCCGGAGCGGCGAACTTGTCTTGCAGGACCGGCAGGTTGTGTTGCCAGTCGACCGTCATATCGGCCTCCCCCTGAACGATCAGCGGACTGTGCGGACTGGCGGGCGCGCCTTCGATACGCTGAATCCAGCGTGACAGCGCGCCCACCCAGGCAGTCGGCAAGATATCCGGCTGCAGCGGATCGCTGGACTGGATGAACTGGAGAAACGCCGGATCGCCCGAGTTTTCACTGAAGCGCCGCGGGATCTGTTTGACGAAGCGCCGCATCACCTCATAGCTGAAGCGTGACCATCCCCAGGCCCGCGGCCGCACCAAGGGCGCCAGCAGAATGCTCTGCCCCAGCGCAGGGTGCACCGGCTGGCACAGCAGGTAATCCAGCACGATGGCCGCACCCGTGCTCTGGCCCAGCAGATGCCAGGGTTGCGGCAGCTCCATCGCAGCAGCTTCGTGCAACAGGCCCTGCAGCACCGCCTGGTATTCCTCGAACTCGTTGATACTGGCGCGTGGCCCGCTGGACAGTCCATGCCCCGGCAGGTCGCAGGCGAGCACGGCAAAGCCCATGCGCAACCCCCAATCCACCACGTGCCGGTACAGGCCCATGTGGTCGTAGTAACCGTGCAGCACCAGCAGCGTCGCCACGGGCTGTTCGGGATACCAGGCCTGAGCCACCACCTCATAACCGTGCACCTGAAAGCGCCCCAGGCGCCGCTGGATACCGCCGTGGTGAGGCAGATCCAGTCCGTAATAGGCCTGATAGTAGCGCGCATCGGCGGTCAGCTCGGCGGTGTGGCGAAGCGGGCTTAATTGCGCGCGGAGTGCGTCGGGATTGATTCGCGAAGGCATGAGCGGTTTTCTTGCTAGGGGTAAACGGGATATTCAGCTCTGCAGCGCGACGTGGCAAGCTGGCGCATCCATCCAAGAGCTCCGTCATGTCCGTACGCAACAAGTATCTGATCGCGGCACTCGTTGCCCTGCTCTGGGGTGGCGCCATGCTGGCCGCCTTCTGGTGGTTCGAGGCACGCTACCTGCGACCTTTCGAGACCGAGCGGGCCGAGCTGTTCTCCGGCGACCAGCTAGCATTGCCCGAGTCACTGAGCGGTCCCGGGCCGGTTCGTGTGGTGCATTTCTGGGATCCGGCCTGTCCCTGCAACGCTGGCAATCAGCAACACCTGGCCGAGCTGGTGCAACGCTTCGGTGGGCGGGGCGTCAGCTTTTACGCGCTGCAAAAGCCGGACAGCCAGGGCCGCTTGCCGGACCAGTTGGGCGGTCTGCAGGCGCTCGCTGATCTGCCGGGGGCCAGCAGCCTGCCTGCCAGTCCTGCAGTGGGGATCTGGGATGCCGGTGGACGGCTGATCTACATCGGCCCCTACAGCGAAGGGGCCGTGTGCAGCTCCGACAACAGTTTCATCGAGCCCATCCTCGAAGCGGTGCTGGCTGGCCGCCAGGTCAAGGCGACGCACTCGCTCGCGGTGGGTTGTTTCTGTGACTGGGGGCCTTCGCCGGCGGCTGAAGCCGCCGCCAACCAGCGGTCAGCGGATAATCGCTGACCGCCAGCGCCATCAGCTGTGCGCCGAGGGCGGCGTCATCACCTTGCGGCTGTCGATCACCTGACGCCAGGTCGGGTTGGCATGGCTGTCATCCATCGCCTGGCGCATCGCCCGCACACGGCGCTTTTCGGCGCGACGGCCGATGTACCAGGCAATGAAGGTCGCCAGCGACACCACCAGCAGGATCAGACTGGCGACGGCGTTGATTTCAGGCTTCACACCCAGGCGCACCGCCGAGAAAATCTCCATTGGCAGCGTCGTTGCTCCTGGACCGGAGACAAAGCTGGCCAGAACCAGATCGTCCAGCGACAGGGCAAAGGACAGCATGCCGCCAGCCGCCAAGGATGGCGCAATCATCGGCATGGTGATCAGGAAGAACACCTTCCAGGGGCGCGCCCCCAGATCCATTGCGGCCTCCTCGATGGACTGATCCAGCTCGCGCAGACGCGCCATCACCACCACCGCCACATAGGCCGAGCAGAAGGTGGTGTGGGCGATCCAGATGGTGACGATGCCGCGCTGAGCAGGCCAGCCGACCAGCTGCGCCATGGCCACGAACAACAGCAGCAAGGACAGACCGGTGATCACCTCGGGCATCACCAGCGGCGCCGTGACCAGACCGCCGAACACGGTGCGGCCGCGGAAGTTGGGGATCCGCGTCAGCACGAAGGCGGCCATGGTGCCCAGTGCCACTGCGGCAATAGCGGTGTAGAAAGCGATCTCCAGCGAACGCATGACTGCGCCCATCAGCTGGGTATTGTCCAGCAACCCGGCATACCACTTCAGCGACCAGCCGCCCCACACCGTCACCAGCCGTGAGGCGTTGAAGGAGTAGATGACCAGGAGCACCATCGGCAGGTAGATGAACAACAACCCGAGCACCAGGATCAGGTTGGAAAAGCTGTAACGCTTCATAGCTTGCCCTCCAGTTCCTTGGTCTGGTTCCTGTTGAACAGAATGATCGGCACCAAGAGGATCGCCAGCATCACCACCGCCAGTGCAGACGCTACCGGCCAGTCGCGGTTATTGAAGAACTCCTGCCACAGCACCTTGCCGATCATCAGCGTCTCCGGTCCGCCGAGCAGCTCGGGGATGACGAACTCGCCCACCACCGGAATGAACACCAGCATGCAGCCGGCGATGATGCCGTTTTTGGATAGGGGCACCGTGATCTTCCAGAAACTGGTCAGGTTGCGCGCGCCGAGGTCGGACGCGGCCTCCAGCAGGCTGAGGTCGTGTTTCACCAGGTTGGCGTAGAGCGGCAGGATCATGAACGGCAGGTAGGAATACACCACGCCGATGTAGACGGCGAGGTCGGTGTTGAGGATGCGCAGCGGTTCGTCGATCAGGCCCAGGCCCTGCAACAGGCCGTTGAGAATACCGTTGCTGCTGAGGATGCCCATCCAGGCGTACACGCGAATCAGGATCGCCGTCCAGGTCGGCATCATGATCAGCAGCAGCAGCACCGTCTGCAGGTCCTTGCGCGCCCGAGCGATGGCGTAGGCCATCGGATAGCCCGCCAGCAGGCAGATCAGCGTGCTGAAAAACGCAATGCGCAGCGAACCGGCGTAGGCCGCCCAGTACAGATCGTCCTCGCTGAGGAAGACGTAGTTACCCAGGTTGATGATGATCTGCAGCTGCTGCTCGGCGTAGGCAAAAACTTCCGTGTAGGGCGGAATCGCCACATCGGCTTCGGCAAAGCTGATCTTCAGCACGATTACGAACGGCAGCAGGAAAAACAGCGCCAACCAGAGGAAGGGAACGCCGATGACCAGTCGACGCCCCGGGTTCAGGCGTGAGCGGCTCATGCCTGCAACACCACGCCGCTGTCGTCCCACCAGTAGACGAACACCTGTTCCTCCCAGGTTGGCAGCTTCACGTGTCGCTCGGCGTTGGCCATGAACGCCTGCAGGATGCCGCCGGACGGCAGCTGAATGTAATAGACGGAGTGGCCGCCCAGATAGGCGATGTCGTAGACGACGCCCTTGGCCCAGTTGTAGCCGGGCCGCTGCAGGTCGGGCAGCTCGGTGCCGATCAGCAGCTTTTCCGGCCGTATGGCGTAGGTGATCTGCTTGTCCTGGGCCCGGGTGCTAATGCCGTGGCCGACGTAAATCGGATTGTCCAAGCCAGGACAGGCGATCACAGCATGGTCTTCCAGGTCCTCAATCAGCTCGCCGTCGAACAGATTGACGTTGCCGATGAACTCGCACACCAGGCGGCTCGCTGGCGTTTCGTAAATGTCCATCGGGCTGCCGACCTGAGCGATCCAACCGAGGTGCATGATCGCGATGCGCTCGGCCATGGTCATGGCCTCTTCCTGATCGTGGGTCACCATCACGCAGGTCACTCCGACCCGCTCGATGATCTGGACCAGCTCCAGCTGCATCTGCGAGCGCAGCTTCTTGTCCAGCGCGCCCATGGGCTCATCGAGCAAAAGCAGCTTCGGTCGCTTGGCCAGCGAGCGGGCCAGCGCGACACGCTGACGCTGGCCGCCGGACAGCTGATGCGGCTTGCGCTTGGCGTACTGGCTCATCTGCACCAAGGTGAGCATCTCGTCGACGCGGGTCTGCACCTCGCTCTTCGACAGTCCATCCTGCTTCAGACCGAAGGCGATGTTCTGCGCCACGGTCATGTGCGGGAACAGCGCATAGGACTGGAACATCATGTTGATCGGCCGCTCGTAAGGCGGCATGTCAGTGATGTCCTGGCCGTCGAGAAATATCCGCCCTTCGGTGGGGCGCTCGAAGCCCGCCAACATGCGCAGCAAGGTGGACTTGCCGGAGCCGGACCCGCCGAGCAGGGCAAAGATTTCGCCTTGGTGAATGCTCAATGAGACATCATCAACCGCCACCGTTTCGTCGAACTTCTTGGTGACGCGGTCGATCTTCAGCAGCACCTGCTTGTTCTGGCTCTCACCGGTGAGAGCCTTTTTGTAGGCGCTGGAGGCAACGGCCATGCGCGAACTCCCGATTGGAATAATGGACCCGGACAACGCCGGGAAACGACATGTTGCAAGGGCAGGACGGAAGACCAGCAACGACTCCCGCCTTGCCCGGTGTGGCTATTGACCGGACTTGACCTTGGTCCAGGTACGGGTCATCAGGCGAATGATTTTCTGTGGCAGCTCGGCGGAGACGTACAGACGATCCAGCACCGCTTGTGGGGGATAGACCGACGGATCGTTACGCACCTCCTGATCCATCAGCTCGCCAGCCTTGAGATTGGGGTTGGCGTAGCCCACGTAATCGCTGACCGACGCGATCACCTCAGGCTCGAGCAGATAGTTGATGAAGGCATGGGCTTCCTCGACATTTTGCGCGTCGACCGGAATGGCCAGCATGTCGAACCAGAGATTGCCGCCCTCTTTAGGAATCGTATAAGCGATGTCGATGCCCTTGCCGGCTTCGTCGGCGCGCGCCGCCGCCTGGAAGATGTCCCCGGAGAAGCCTGCGGCTATGCAGATGTTGCCGTTCGCCAGGTCCGATATGTACTTGGATGAATGGAAATAGCGGACGTAGGGGCGGATTTCTAGCAGTTTCGCTTCAGCCTTGGCGTAATCGTCCGGGTCGGTGCTGTTGGGGTCCAGGCCGAGGTAGTTGAGCATCGCCGGGATCATTTCATCAGGCGAGTCGAGCAAGGCAATGCCGCAGCCGGCCAGCTTCTTGGCGTTCTCCGGCTCGAAAATTACCGCCCAGGAATCGACCTTCTCGATGCCCAGCGCAGCCGTGACCTTTTCTACGTTGTAGCCAATGCCATTGGTGCCCCAGAGATAGGGCGCCGCATAGGCATTGCCCGGATCGTTCTTCTCGAGCTGCTTGAGCAGCGCGGGATCCAGGTGCTCCCAATTGGGCAGCTTGCTCTTGTCCAGTTTCTGGAAAGCGCCAGCGCGAATCTGTTTGCCGAGAAAGTGGTTCGAGGGCACCACCACGTCATAGCCGGTCCGGCCAGCGAGCAGTTTGCCCTCAAGGGTTTCGTTTGAATCGAACACGTCATAGACAGGCTTAATGCCGGTCTTTTCTTCGAATTCTTCCAGTGTTGTTTCGCCGATGTAATCGGACCAGTTGTAGATATGCACCGTGGCAGCCTGAGCGGATGCAGCACCGCTGACCGCAGCGGCTATAAGAAGCGACTTCAATGTCGAGCGCATGAGAGTGTCCTCTTGGTGCAGACCGCGCGATCAGTGGGCGAAAGGCGGGCTGTTTATTGGAAAAACCTCTAAAAATCAACTGGCACGGCGTAACAGACGAGACGGTCACGCCCGTAGGAGGCACCGCAGCCGGATCGCAAGCCAGCGTTGCGGGTCGGTACTTCGCCGCCTGAAAGGGTTGGTGAAGCCTCGCGCAGGCCCGCGAACAGGCCTGGCGAGACGGGTGGATCAACGGCCGGATTTGATCTTGGTCCAGCTGCGAGTCATGGTGCGCTGAGTCTTCGGATCGAGGTCCGGGAAGGTGTAGAGCTTCTGCAGAACGGCCTGGCTCGGGTAGACGCCCGGGTCGGTACGAATCGCTTCATCCACCAGCGGCGTGGCGGCAGCGTTGCCATTGGGGAATTGCACATAGTTGGTGATGTTGGCCATTACCTCAGGCTTCATCAGGTAGTTGAGGAAGACATGAGCCTCGTCGACATTGTTCGCATCAGCCGGGATCGCCAGCATGTCGAAGAAGGTGCCTGCGCCTTCCTTGGGAATGTTGTACTTGACCGTGACCTCGTTGCCGGCTTCTTCGGCACGCGCCTTGGCCTGGTAGATGTCACCGGAGTAGCCGATGGCAACGCAGACGTTACCGTTGGCCAGATCGGAGATGTACTTCGAGGAATGGAAATAGGCCACGCTCGGACGGATCTGCATGAACAGCTCTTCAGCCTTCTTCAGCTCGTCCTTGTTAGTGGTGTCAGGCTTGTAGCCCAGGTAGTGCAGTGCAGCCGGAAGGATTTCGGTGGGCGAATCGAGGAAGGAAACGCCACAGGATTTCAGCTTTTCCATGTTTTCCGGCTTGAACACCAGGTCCCAGGAATCGACCGGAGCGTCTTCACCCAGAGCAGCCTTGACCTTCTCAGGGTTGTAGCCGATGCCGATGGTGCCCCACATGTACGGCACCGCGTACAGGTTGTCCGGGTCGCTCGGCTGGAGCGCTTTTAGCAGATCCTTGTCGAGGTTTTCCCAGTTTGGCAGCTTGCTCTTGTCGAGCTTCTGGAACACCCCGGCTTTGATCTGCTTCGCCAGGAAGGGGTTGGACGGTACGACTACGTCATAGCCGGAGCTGCCGGCGAGAAGTTTGGCTTCCAGCACCTCATTGCTGTCGAATACGTCGTAGACGACTTTGATGCCGGTTTCCTTGGTGAAATTCTCCAAGGTGTCTTCGGCGATGTAGTCGGACCAGTTGTAGACGTGTAGTACCTTGTCTTCGGCCTGCGCAGCGCCGGCGACCGCGCCAGCCAGCGTCATCGCAAGTAGGGTCTTGGCAAAGGTTTTCATCCGTGCAGCTCCTGTTGTAGTCATCTGTTGGGCTGTGGGCAGCTCATGGTGTGCCGGCATCGACACACCCTCGGTAAGTCAGGCCAAAGCACGCGCGCAGTCTGGCAAGGTCGCTGGCTGTTTTTCAACAGCTTGCATACGTTCCGCGCGGACGCGTTTCAAGTCGCTATCCGGCGCCGGAAGCATCCTGCCGGCGCCAGTTCACTCAACCCCGTGCATCCTTCAACGTCGCGTCCAGGCACAACCGGACTTTGCTGATCAGCTCGTCGATCTGCTCCTCGTTGATCACAAGCGGTGGCGAAATGATCATGGTGTCTCCCACGGCGCGCATCACCAGACCGTTACGGAAGCAGTGCTCACGACAGAGCATGCCCACGCCAGGGTCAGCGAAACGCTCGCGGGTCTTCTTGTTTTTCACCAGCTCCAGCGCGCCAAGCATGCCGACGCCTCGGGCCTCACCCACCAGCGGATGCTCGACCAGCTCACGCCAACGAGTTTGCAAATAGGGTGCCGTCTTGCTTTTCACCCGCCCGACGATCTTTTCCTCGCGCAGGATGCGGATGTTTTCCAGCGCCACCGCCGCCGCTACCGGATGCCCGGAATAGGTGAAGCCGTGATAGAACTCGCCACCCTCGTTGAGGGTGTGCACCACTTCGTCGCGCACCACCACGCCGCCCATGGGCAAATAGCCGGACGTCAGGCCCTTGGCAATGGGCATCAGGTCCGGCGCATTGCCGTAGTAGTCGCTCCCGAACCATTCGCCGGTCCGGCCGAAGCCGCAGATGACTTCGTCAGCAATGAACAGGATGTCGTAGCGGGCGAGGATTTCACGGATCTTCGGCCAATAGCTGTCCGGCGGAATGATCACGCCACCGGCACCCTGGATCGGTTCGGCGATAAAAGCGGCGACTTTGTCTTCGCCTACTTCCAGAATCTTTTGCTCAAGCTGCTGCGCCACGCGAACGCCGAATTCGTCCGGGTCGAGGTCACCGCCCTCACCGAACCAGTAGGGCTGATCAATGTGCTCGATGCCAGGAATCGGGCCGTCGCCCTGCTCGTGCATGGCCTTCATGCCGCCCAGGCTGGCGCCGGCGATGGTTGAGCCGTGGTAGCCGTTCCAGCGACCGATCACCACTTTCTTCTGCGGCTGCCCTTTGATCGCCCAGTAGTGACGAACCATGCGCAGCACGGTGTCGTTGGCTTCCGAGCCGGAGCCGGTGAAGAACACATGGTTCATGCCTTCCGGCGCGATCTCGGCGATGGCCTTGGCCAGTGCCAGCGCCGGCGGGTGGGCGGTCTGGAAAAACAGGTTGTAATAAGGGAGCTCGCGCATCTGCCGGGTCGCTGCCTCGACCAGCTCTTCGCGGCCATAGCCGAGGTTGACGCACCAGAGCCCGGCCATCGCATCAAGGATCTTGTGCCCTTCGCTGTCCCAGAGGTAGACGCCCTCGCCCCGCGTGATGATGCGCGTGCCCTTGGCGTTGAGCGCCTTGAAGTCAGTGAACGGCGGCAGGTGATGGTCGCGGCTCAGGGCTTGCCATTGCAGGGTTTGCGAATCGCTCATCAATCACCTCTTGGTAGTGTTTGTCTGGTCACGGATGAAAGACGCTTCATCCACCCCACGGCTGTTCGTTACACCGAGAGCATCAGGAATTCCCGCTCCCAGGAACTGATGACCCGGTGGTAATTCTCCTGTTCGGCGCGTTTGACTGCGATGTAGCCGGTGATGAACTTGGGGCTCAGGTATTTCTCCAGCGGTCGGCAGGTCTCCATGCGTTCCAGTGCCGCTTCCAGGGTGAGCGGCAGGCGCAGGTTACGACGCTCATAGCCACGGCCCTTGACGGGTTGACTCGGCGGCAACTCCTCGACCATGCCGATGTAGCCGCACAGCAGGCTGGCGGCGATGGCGAGATAAGGGTTGGCATCGGCGCCCGGCAGGCGGTTCTCGACGCGGCGGTTCTGCGGATCGGAGTCTGGAACCCGCAAGCCAACAGTACGATTTTCCTCGCCCCATTCGACGTTCACCGGCGCCGAGGTGTCCGGCAGGAAGCGGCGGAACGAGTTGACGTTTGGCGCGAACAGCGGCAACAGCTCGGGGATGTATTTCTGCAGGCCACCGACGTGGTGCAGGAACAGCTGGCTCATGGTGCCGTCGCTGTTGGAAAAGATGTTGCGCCCGGTTTCCAGATCTACAACGCTCTGGTGTAGATGCATCGCGCTGCCCGGCTCGCCGGTCATGGGCTTGGCCATGAAGGTGGCCGCGACGTTGTGCTTGAGCGCCGCCTCGCGCATGGTGCGCTTGAACACCAGAATCTGGTCAGCCAGGTGCAGCGCCTCGCCGTGACGGAAGTTGATTTCCATCTGCGCAGTGCCTTCTTCGTGGATCAGCGTATCCAGATCCAGCCCCTGGGCCTCGCACCAGTCGTACATGTCTTCGAACAGCGGGTCGAACTCGTTGGCGGCGTCGATGGAAAACGACTGCCGGCCCGTCTCCTGCCGGCCCGAGCGCCCGATCGGCGGCTGGAACGGCAGGTCCGGATCCTCGCAGCGCTTGGTCAGGTAGAACTCCATCTCCGGCGCGACAATGGGCTGCCAGCCCTTGTCCGCGTACATCTTCAACACGCGCTTGAGAATGTTACGAGGCGAGATCTCGATGGGATTGCCCATCTTGTCGTAGGTGTCGTGGATGACCTGCGCAGTCGGCTCGATGGCCCAGGGCACCAGAAACACCGCGTCAGGGTCGGGCCGGCAGAACATGTCGATGTCGGCGGGATCGAGCAGCTCGTAATAGATATCGTCCTCGACGTAGTCACCGGTCACGGTCTGCAGCAGCACGCTCTCCGGCAGGCGCATGCCCTTCTCATCAAGGAACTTGTTGGTGGGCGAGATCTTGCCGCGGGCGATGCCGGTCAGGTCGCTGATCAGGCACTCCACCTCGGTAATCTTGCGTTCTTTCAGCCAGCCGGTGAGCTGGTCGAGCTTGCTGGACATATCGACCTCAGAAATTAATGAAACGAGCGCCGTGCCGGCCCGCGCTCAGCGCCGTCCTGCGCGTTCCTGGCAAGCCCGGGCAAAGCCCTGGAACAACGCCAGGTAATAAGGATGCTCATGCACCTTCCATTCCGGATGCCACTGCACGCCGAGTGCGAAGCTGCGCGCGCCTTCGACGGAAAACGCTTCGATCAGCCCATCGGGTGCCAAAGCCTCGATACGCAAACCCTCGCCGAGCCGCTCGACACCTTGGCCATGCACCGAGTTGACCTCTATCTGCGCTGGCAATCCGAGACGCTGCAGCAAACCACCCGGTTGCACGTGCAACGGATGGCTTAGACCATACTGCACCTCAACGGGATCCTCGGCGCGCTCGCGGTGATCGGCATAGGGCCCGACCTCGTGGACTTTCTGGTGCAAGCTGCCGCCGAAGGCGACGTTCATTTCCTGAAACCCGCGGCATACGCCGAACACCGGAACACCCGCATCAACCGCCGCACGGATCAGCGGCAGCGTCAGTTGATCACGTGAAGGATCATGGTCGGTGCCTTCGGCACTGGCCGGGCCGCCATAATGGTGCGGCTCGACGTTGGATGGCGAGCCGGTAAACAGCAGGCCGTCTAAGCTATCTAACAGGGCGGCAGAGTCGATCAGATCGCCAAGCGCCGGGATGACCAACGGCATGCCGGCTACAGCCGCCGCGCGCAGGTACTTATCACCGGCTATGTGGAAACTGTGGTGGCCGATCTGCCTGGTACAGGCGGAAACGCCGATCAATGGCACGCGAGGCATGGGATACTCGTCTTTCCAGATGGGGCTCGTCGGAGAGTAGTCTTGTTCGTTTTTATAGACAATAGCCGAGGGTTTCCGCTTCGCAAAGCCACGTCAGCGTTTCGGGATTGCCTCCCTGATTGCCCCGAAAACGCCCACTGTGGGCGTTGATGAGGCATTTCGAGGCGCTATTGACAGCGACAGGGCTTTTCGATTGACTCCAAGACAAGCTGTTTGATGATTGAAATTTTTAACAATTAAGGTGCTTCATCATGCTTCCGCCGCCGCGTGCCGTTCAGCTCAACGAAGCGAACGCATTTCTAAAGGAACACCCGGAGGTCCAGTACGTCGACCTGCTGATTGCAGACATGAACGGTGTCGTCCGGGGCAAGCGCATCGAGCGCGCCAGCCTGCACAAGGTGTATGAAAAAGGCATCAACCTCCCGGCCTCGCTGTTCGCCCTCGACATCAATGGGATCACTGTGGAGAGCTCCGGACTGGGGATGGACATCGGTGACTCCGACCGGACCTGTTTCCCCATTCCCAACACGCTCAGCAACGAGCCATGGCAGAAACGCCCCACGGCCCAGCTGTTGATGACCATGCACGAACGAGACGGCTCGCCATTCTTCGCCGATCCACGGGAAGTGCTGCGCCAGGTAGTGAGCAAGTTCGATGAGCTGGGCCTGACCATCTGCGCCGCGTTCGAACTGGAGTTCTACCTGATCGACCAGGAAAACGTAAACGGCCGTCCGCAACCACCGCGCTCGCCCATTTCCGGCAAGCGCCCGCACTCCACCCAGGTCTACCTGATCGATGACCTGGACGAGTACGTCGACTGCCTGCAGGACGTTCTCGAAGGTGCGAAGGAGCAGGGCATTCCCGCCGATGCCATCGTCAAGGAAAGCGCTCCGGCGCAGTTCGAGGTCAACCTCCATCACGTCGCCGATCCGATCAAGGCCTGCGATTACGCGGTGTTGCTCAAGCGGCTGATCAAGAACATCGCCTACGACCATGAGATGGACACCACCTTCATGGCCAAGCCCTACCCGGGCCAGGCTGGCAACGGTCTGCACGTGCATATCTCGCTGCTGGACAAGAACGGCAACAATATTTTCGCCACCGGCAATCCGCTGGAAAGCGAAACGCTGCGGCATGCCATTGGTGGCATCCAGCAGACCATGGCTGCGTCCATGGCCTTCCTCTGCCCGAACGTAAACTCCTATCGCCGCTTCGGCGCGCAGTTCTACGTGCCGAACGCGCCCTGCTGGGGCCTGGACAACCGCACCGTGGCGCTGCGCGTACCAACTGACAGCCCCGACGCCGTGCGCATCGAGCACCGCGTTGCCGGCGCAGACGCCAACCCCTATCTGCTGCTGGCCAGCGTGCTGGCCGGCATTCACCACGGCCTGACCAACAAGATCGCGCCCGATGAACCGATTGAGGGCAATTCCTACGAGCAGGTCGAGCCAAGCCTGCCCTCCAACCTGCGCGATGCGCTGCGCGAGCTGGACGACAGCGAGATCATGGCGCGCTACATCAGCCCGCAGTACACCGACATCTTCGTGGCCTGCAAGGAGAGCGAGCTGGAGGAGTTCGAACACTCGATCTCCGACCTCGAGTACAACTGGTACCTGCACACCGTCTGACGCCCAGCCCCGTACCGCTGGGTACGGGGCAGCCTGATTGTCTCCTTGGCTTATTTCTCATGAGCCGCCGCGCAGCGGCCGTGTGAGCCCCTGTAGCGGCGTAGCCGGTATGTATGAGCCGCGATGCCTACCGTTGCATCTGTCGACAGCCTGGCATCCAATACGGCCATGAGCACAGCCGAACCGACCCCGCGTACCCCTACCAACCGCAAGCCTCGCGCCAGCAGCCAGGCGCGGATTGCGCAAATTCTTGCCGCCGCTCGAGAGCTGCTCGTTGATTCCGGCGTGGGTGGGCTGTCGATCTACAGCGTGGCGGAGCGCGCGGCGATTCCACCCTCCTCGGTCTACCACTTCTTTGCCAGCGTGCCAGCCCTGCTCGAGGCGCTCACCGCTGATATCCACGCAGCCTTCCGGGCCAGCCTGCAGGAGCCGGTTGAGCACGACGCTCTCAATAGCTGGCACGACCTCTCGCGACTGATCGAACAACGCATGCTGGCCATCTATCAAAGCGATGCAGCGGCCCGCCAGCTGATCCTTGCGCAGCACGGCCTGGCGGAAGTCACCCAGGCTGACCGCCAGCACGACATCGAACTCGCCGGGTTGATGCAGGTCCTCTTTGAACGGCATTTCCAGCTTCCAGTGCTGCCCGATGAGGTGGACGTGTTCGCCTTGGCGATGGAACTTGGCGATCGTGTCTATGCGCGCTCGATGCACCTGCATGGCGGCATTACGCCACGCATGGCAGAGGAAGGCATGCGGGTATTCGACGCGTACCTGGGGCTGTACCTGCCGCCGTTCCTCCCAAAGCGAGCCGCACCGAATTAGCCGATATTTATCTGAATAATAGGTGCCATTACCCCAGCGAGCCGATAGAAAGCGCTTTTGTTCCGGATAATTATCGAATAGATTTCGCCATGCCCTACCTGGGCCGTCTTTACGCCAGCATCCGCGAGGTTTCTCATGTCCCGTACCGTCACCGTTGCCGCCACCCAGATGGCCTGTTCCTGGGATCGCGAAGCAAATATCGCCAATGCCGAGAAGCTGGTCCGCGAGGCTGCAGCCAAGGGCGCGCAGGTCATCCTGATTCAGGAGCTGTTCGAGACGCCGTATTTCTGCCAGAAGCCCAACCCTGAGTACCTGCAGCTCGCTACTTCGGTGGAAGACAACCCGGCCGTTCAGCATTTCCAGAAGGTCGCCGCTGAGCTGCAAGTGGTACTGCCGGTAAGCTTCTTCGAACTCTCTGGGCGAGCACGCTTCAACTCGATCGCCATCATCGATGCCGACGGCAAGGTGCTGGGCGTCTATCGCAAGAGCCATATCCCTGACGGTCCCGGTTACCACGAGAAGTATTACTTCAACCCGGGGGACACCGGTTTCAAGGTCTGGAACACCCGTTACGCCAAGATTGGCGTGGCCATCTGCTGGGACCAGTGGTTCCCCGAAACCGCGCGCAGCATGGCGCTAATGGGTGCCGAGCTGCTGTTCTATCCGACGGCGATTGGCAGCGAGCCGCACGATTCGAGCATCACCTCGCGCGACCACTGGCAGCGCGTGCAGCAGGGCCATGCCGGTGCCAACCTGATGCCGCTGATCGCCAGCAACCGCATCGGCCGCGAAGAGCAGGACGGCTACGACATTACCTTCTACGGCTCATCCTTCATTGCCGACCAGTTCGGTGCCAAGGTCGAGGAGCTGGACGAAACCAGCGAAGGCGTGCTGGTGCACCAGTTCGATTTGGACAAGCTCGAGCAAATCCGCAGCGCCTGGGGCGTGTTCCGTGATCGCCGTCCGAACCTGTATAGCCCGATCAAGACGCTGGACGGTTCCCTGGAGTCCTGAGCCTGGCCTTTGATCGGCAAAGTGTTCAGTCGCACCACGCGTTGCGGCTGAACGCCGTCCGCCATGGTCAGATATATCGCCGCTAATGAACGGCCGTTTGCATCCGGCCACGACAGATTGCCGTCCCCCAGGTAGACCGATGACCACTCTGACCACGACACCGCGCGCCGACGATTTCCACATGCCCGCCGAGTGGGCGCCGCACAGTCAGACCTGGATGGTCTGGCCGCAGCGCCCGGACAACTGGCGCGAGCAGGCCACGCAAGCGCAGGCGGCCTTTACCGCGGTCGCCAAAGCCATTGCGCGCTTCGAGCCGGTCACCGTCTGCGCGACAGCCGAGCAGTTCCTTTCCGCCCGCGCGCAACTGGACGACCCGCGCATCAGGGTGGTGGAGATGAGCACAGACGACGCCTGGGTGCGCGACACCGGGCCGACCTTCCTGATCAATGGCAAGGGCGGCCTACGCGGCGTCGACTGGACCTTCAACGCCTGGGGCGGCCTCGACGGGGGGCTTTACAGCGAATGGCAGCGCGACGACGAGGTGGCGCAGAAGATCCTCGAAATCGAACGCTGCGATCGCTACCGCACTGAGGGCTTCGTGCTGGAAGGCGGCTCGATTCATGTCGACGGCGAAGGCACGCTGATTACCACTGAAGAATGCCTGCTCAATCGCAACCGCAACCCGCACCTGTCACGTGAAGACATCGAAGCCGTGCTGGCCGACTACCTGGCTATCGACAAGGTCATCTGGTTGCCGCACGGCCTGTTCAACGACGAAACCGACGGACACGTGGACAACTTCTGCTGCTTCGTTCGCCCAGGTGAAGTGCTACTCGCCTGGACCGACGACCGCGACAATCCCAATTACGAACGCTGTCAGGCCGCCATGCAGGTGCTGGAGACAGCAACCGACGCCTGGGACCGTCGGCTGATCGTGCACAAGATGCCGATTCCGGGGCCGCTGCATGCAAGCCAAGAGGAATGCGCTGGCGTGGTTCCGCTGGTTGGCAGTCAACCGCGCGATCCGTCGATTCGCCTGGCCGGCAGCTATGTGAACTTCCTGATCGTCAACGGCGGCATCATCGCGCCCTCCTTTGATGATCCGCTGGACGCCGAAGCCGAAGCCATCCTCGCCAGGCTATTCCCGCAGCATCAGGTTGTCATGGTGCCTGGTCGTGAAATCCTGCTCGGCGGTGGCAACATCCACTGCATCACCCAGCAACAGCCGATCGCGACCTTGACGCACAAAGGTTGAGCCCCGGCGAAAAAAAACCGCTGCTAGCCTTAGGCTACGCAGCGTTTTTTTGCATTACATCGCTTCAGGCGACGATCACCTGGTTCTTACCCAGACGCTTGGCGGTGTACATCGCCGCATCGGCGCGAGCGAACAGGGCGCTGAGGTCAGGATCGCTGGCTCTCAGGTAGGTCACGCCCAGGCTGATGGTGACGCCGAAGCGCTGCCCGTCGGGACTGGTGAACACAAGTCGCTGGATTTCACGCTGCAAGCGTTCGGCGATTTGCTCGGCAAGGTCCGGCTGGCAACCTGGAAGCAGCAAGGCAAACTCCTCACCACCGATCCGGCCGAACAGATCACCGCGGCGCAGTACCGACGAGCCGCACTGGGCCACGCGCTGCAACACCTGATCGCCCATCTGATGACCGTGGGTGTCGTTGATGCGCTTGAAGTCATCGATATCCAGCAGCTGGAACGCCAGGGACGTGGCGTATAGCCGGGCCAGATCGAACTCGCGCTGAGCGCATTCGAAAAAGTAACGCCGGTTGCTGCTCTGGGTCAGGACGTCAATCGTGGCCAGGCGCTGCAGCTCGCCTTCAAGCTGCTTCTTTTCGGTGATGTCCTCGGCGATCCCGACGATGATCGGCCCATGCGTGCTGTCCGCGTTGCGCGCAATGAAGCACTTATCACTGAGCCAGCGCAGCTGCCCATCGGTGCGAATGATGCGGTACTCACGCTCTTCGACTGCGCCCTTGTCCAGCACATCGAGCATGCTCTGCTGGGCGTACTCCAGATCGTCCGGGTAGATGCTGTTGCGCCACTCGCCGAAGTCAGACAGCAGCAACGCGGCCGAGCGGCCAAAGATCTGCTCGTAGGCCGGGCTGACGTAGATCATCTGCTGGGCTTGCCAGTCGAATGCCCAGAGCACCGCATTGACAGCCCCCATCAGGGTGCTGAACAACTGCTCGCGCTCGCTCAGGCGCTCGACTTCGGCACGCGCGTGCATCAACGCTAAAAGGGTTTGCGCCTCGGTCGGCGGAAGGATCCCGACACCCGTGTCGCTTCGCTGCTTCACCAGATTCATACCTGCTTCCAAAAAATGGCGTCAGGCACCGGCGGAGACCCGCTGGGTAACTGTCGCAATAGCACCAGAATGCAGTTCAGAGAGTGGCAAGAAGGCAAAGTTCCGGCGGGCGCGCCAGCCACAGGTCGCGCCGATCAGAGGTCAGGCTTGGGCGACAGCCGGTCTCAGCGAATAGGTCTTGAGGTGCTCAGCGAATTCACGCAACGACTGGATACCGCTGGCTTCGGCGTCCTGTACCCACTGCTTGATCGCGGCCAGCATGTCGTGGCCGTTGGCACTGGTGCGGCTCCAGATCTGTTGCAGGGCCAGGCGCTGCTCGTAGATCACCCGCAACGACTGGCTCTGCTCCAGGATTACCTCGATATGCGCCTGCTGCTCATCCTGCAGCAGACTCGGCTCACGCGATAGCAACCGTTTGGCACGGCGGAACTGGTGCCGCATGGAGGCATCGGCACGCTGCAATTCGAGCTGAACCAGCGGCTTGATCACCAGCTTGCGGTACTGCGCCATGATCTGGAAACGGTTGTTGAGAATGGCCATGGCGCTGTCCATGTCCAGCTGATGCTTGGGTGTGACGCGGTGGGCAATGGGCGCCGTGCGGTTGACCTTGGCCAGGCCGAGCAGACTGAACAGTTTGATCCAGGCCCAGCCCATGTCGAACTCCCACTTGCGCACCGAGAGCTTGGCCGAGTTCGGGTAGGTGTGATGGTTGTTGTGCAGCTCCTCGCCACCGATGAGGATGCCCCAGGGCACCAGATTGGTCGCGGCATCGCGGCATTCGAAATTGCGATAGCCCACGGCATGCCCCAACCCGTTCACCACACCCGCAGCCCACAGCGGAATCCAGATCATCTGCACGGCCCAGACCGTCAGGCCGATCACGCCGAACAGCGCCAGGTCGAGGCCGAGCATCAGCACGATGCCGAGGTTGGGAAAGCGGGAATACAGGTTGCGCTCGATCCAATCGTCCGGGCAATTCTTCCCGTAGATCCGCAGGGTCTCCTCGTTCTTCGCCTCTTCCATGTACAACTCGGCGCCGCGACGCAATACGGTACCCAGCCCCTTCTGCACCGGGCTGTGCGGATCATCCGGGGTTTCACATTTGGCGTGATGCTTGCGATGGATGGCAGTCCATTCGCGGGTATTCATCGCCGTGGTCAGCCACAACCAGAAGCGGAAAAAATGCTTGAGCCCCGCATTCAACTCAAGTGAGCGGTGAGCAGAGTAACGATGCAGATAAACGGTGACCGCAACGATGGTGACATGGGTAAGAATGAGGGTGGTCGCAACGACCTGCCAGGCGGAAAGGTTGAGAAAACCGGTGTACCACATAGTGTCGCTGCCTCGCGGTGTAGAAAGCCGATCCGCAAACACGGACCTGGCTCATTATCCACGCTGCCTGCCTGGATAAGCCGCCGCCTGTCGTTCAGCGTTTCTTTTTCGTTTCAGGGTCTGACAGAAACAGCCCACGCGGCCGATACAGCAAAGCAACGGACGGCGCTTTCGCGATAGCATATAGCCATCACTCTTTTTCGTCCGGTCGGACGTCTGCCCCACGCGAAGCCGCGCGAGGCGCGCCGGTCTTTGCCCAGAACAGAGCCATGAGCACTCACCCCCATTCCTCCAGCCCTCGATGGCTACTTGGCCTCGGCAGCCTGCTGTTGGCCCTGCTCTTCGGCGGCCTGGCCTTCAATGATTTTCAGGCCCGGGGCACACTCTCGTCGTTGCAAACGGCGCAACAGGGCGAGCTGCAGGCATTGGCGCTGCGTAGCGCCCAGCAGGGCCTGGAAAAACAGGCCCGGTTGATTGCCCGAACGCTCAGTGCCAGCCCCGAAACCTTGCGTCTGGTGCGCCAGGCAGACCGAGCCATCAAGGCGGGTGCCCAGTGGAACGGCCCGCGCATGGCGCGCATACGCCAGCAACTGACCCAGTCGCTGATGTCAACCTGGACGGCGATGCAGGCCCACGGTGCCCGTCAGTTGCAGCTCTACTGGGGCGAGGCCGGGATCGCGCTGCTGCGCATGCAGGACCTGGACGCCTTTGGCGACGCGGTGGCCGACCGCAGACCATTGCTCTACAAGGCCCTGTCCCAAGGACAGACCGTCTCTGGACTGGACATCGGCCAACACAGCGCAGGCAACCGGGCGATCGTACCGATACGCGCCAGCAGCAGCCCTGAAAGCGAAGTGATCGGCGCTCTGGAGGTGGGGTTCGAGATTCTTCCGGATCTGCCCGAACTGGGCGATCAGCTGAATGCCGGTCTCGGTCTGCTGGTCAACCGTGCCGAACTGGAGGAAATGCTCTGGGCGCGCCCGGTGGGCATCCAGCTCGAGGGTCTAAGCGGTTGGTTGCTCGATACCCACTCGGCACCCCAGATCCTGCAATGGGCAGAGCAGCAGTCGCTCCCGGCACCCGAAGCGGGGCAAGCCCTGCGCATGCTTGAATCAAACGGCCGCAGCTTTTTGCTCAACCAGATTCCGCTGCATGACGTCCGGGCTGAATACAGTCCCGGTCGCTTGCCCATGGCGGTTGCGCTGGTCTGGCGCGACATCACCCTGGCACTTCGTGAGCAGCAACAGGCTGAACGCCGTCTGCTCTTGAAATGGGGCCTGGCGTGGCTCATCGCCGAAGCATTGCTGCTCATGCTGGGGTTCATGCTACACCGCCGCGGCATCGTGCAACGTCTTCACCAGATCCGTTCCACACAGCAGGAGCGCGCCCGCCGTCGCCTGCTCGAACGCGGCCAGAAAATCACCAGCCTGCTGCCGGGCATGGTCTACCAGCTGAAGCGCTCCGGCGACGGCAGCTACAGCTTCCTTTATGCCAGCGAAGGTGCACGCGAACTGTACGGGATCAGCCCGGAACAGCTGGTCGAAAATGCAGACATTGCCTTTGCCGCCGTGTATGACCCTGACCGCCCCAACCTCAGAGCCGCGATCGAACGCTCGGTAGTCACTTTGGGCAGTGGTGCTACGCGCTACCGCATCAAAAATCCAAACAAGGGACTGATCTGGGTTGAGGTGCGCGCAAACGCCGAGCGCCTGCGCGACGGGTCCGTCCTCTGGCATGGCTTAATCGCTGACATCACCCCACTGATGAGCGCGACGCTCGCCTTGCGTGAGAGCGAAAGCCGCTTCCGCAGCATGGTCAGCAACCTGCCGGGCGTGGTCTACCGCCGCGGCGTCGATACCGCACGGACCCTCAGTTACCTGAGTGATGGCATCGAGCGCCTGACCGGCTACCCCGCCAGCGACTTCGTAGCGCCAGGCACACGCCATTACAGCAGCCTGATTCATCCTGAAGACCGCACGAGTCTAGAGGACGATGGCGCGGACCCGTTCGAGCGCACCTACCGACTGATCAACGCCCGCGGTGAAACGCTCTGGGTGCAAGAGAACCGACGCGCGCTGCGCGACGCTGATGGCCGGGTGCAGTGGTACGACGGCTTCATCGGCGACGTCACCGCCCGCGCATTGGCCGAGCGCGAAGCCCATGAGCGCGAGAGCTACGTGCGCCTGCTGATCGCCAACGTCATCGACGCCATCATCATCATCAACCAGCGCGGCTTGATCGAGACCTTCAACCACGCCGCGGAACGCACCTTCGGCTACAGCGAAGAGGAAGTGCTTGGGCGCAACCTGTCGCTTCTCATGCCCGAGCCCCATCGCGCTGCCCATGACGGGTATCTAGAAGACTACGAAAGACGCGGGGAAGGCCGCAGCCTGGAGCAGAACCGCGAATTGCAGGCGGTTCGCCGCAACGGCGAACTGTTCACCATCGAGCTGCGCGTTTCGGAAATCAGTCACCGCGGTGAACGTAAATTCATTGGGCTGGTGCGCGACATCACCGAGCGCAAGCGCGTCGATCGAATGAAGAGCGAGTTCGTCTCCATCGTCAGTCATGAACTGCGCACGCCGCTGACTTCGATTTCCGGGGCACTGGGCCTGATCCTTGGCGGCGCCGTTGGCGAGGCTCCGCCGGCCATGAGGCAAATGCTCGGCATCGCGCAACAGAACAGCCAGCGCCTCGGATTACTCATCGGCGATCTGCTGGATATGGAAAAGCTGATTGCCGGGCAGATGAGTTTCCAGCTGCAGCCGCAGCCTCTCGCGCCGATTCTGGAGGATGCATTGCACTCGAATCAGGCCTATGCCGAACAGCTCGGGGTACGTATCGAGCTGGGCGAGCAAGCCGCGGCAACCGTTAGCGTGGACGCGCACCGTCTGCAGCAGGTGTTGGCAAACCTGCTGTCCAACGCGGCGAAATTCTCCCCAGCGGGAGCAGTCGTAACCTTAAGCAGCCAGCGCCATGGTGATCAGATCCGCGTCATCGTTGACGATGCCGGCCCCGGCGTTCCCCTGAGCTTCCGCCAGCGGATTTTTCAGAAGTTTTCCCAGGCGGACTCGTCTGATACCCGCCAAAAGGGCGGTACAGGCCTTGGCCTGGCCATCAGCAAGGAGCTGATCGAGCACATGAACGGGAGCATCGGTTTCGACTCGGAGCGGGAAAAGGGCGCACGCTTCTGGTTCGAACTGCCAATGCAGGAAGCCGGTTAAGCGACTATTTTTCTAGTGTGCCGCGTCAGCCGATGAGCAAGCTGGCAAACTGTTCATTTTCGAGCGCGCCAGGCACGCTTTTGTTGGAGGTCTCGCATGGGCGAGCTGAAACGGATTCTGCATGTCGAGGACGATCCATCCATTCAGGCGGTGGTCAAAGTCTCGCTGGAGGCAATCGGGGGCTATCAGGTGCAGTCGTGCTCATCCGGCCACCAGGCGCTCGAAGAGGTGGAAGCCTTCGCCCCACAGTTCGTCCTGCTGGATGTGATGATGCCCGGAATGGGCGGCCCCGAGACCCTCACCCGGCTCAGCGAGCGGATCGATCTGGCACAGGTCCCGGTGGTGTTCATGACCGCCAAGGTCCAGCCAAGCGAGATTGAGCACCTGCGCAACCTCGGTGCCCGCGATGTGATCGTCAAACCCTTCGATCCGATGCGCCTGGCCAGCCAGATCCAAGCCATCTGGGAGGCTGGCGGCAAGTAAGCCGTTGGCCCTGAATCCGAGAGAGCCCAGCCAGATGGAGTCATCGAAATCGATACCCGCCCCCTCCCCGCCCCGCGAGCTGTCCCGACTCGCCGCGTTGCTGCGCTACGAGATTCTCGACACGCCTGATGAATCCGCTTTCGACGATTTCACCGAGCTGGCTGCCTACATCTGTGACACCCCCATCGCGCTGATCTCGTTGGTCGACGACCATCGCCAGTGGTTCAAGAGCCGCCTCGGCCTTGAGGTCAGTGAAACCCCGCGAGAGCTGTCGTTCTGCACCTACACCATCGAAGGCGAGGGCGTCTTCGAAGTCGAGGATGCGCATCGGGACACGCGCTTTTCTGATAACCCATTGGTCACCGGCGACCCGCACATCCGCTTCTATGCCGGTGCGCCGCTAATCTCACCGGACGGCTACAACCTCGGCACTCTTTGCGTCATCGACCGTCAGCCGCGACAGCTCAGCGAAGCGCAACGCGGTGCATTGGTACGCCTCAGTCGACAGATCATGCGGCTGTTCGAAGAGCGCCTGCAGGCGCACCGCTACGCCGAGCAAGCGGCGCTGCAACAGGCTTTGCTTAACAGCGCCGCGAGCGCGATGCTGGTAACAACAGACGACGGTCATATATCGGGCGTCAACCCCACCGCCGAGCGCCTGTTTGGTTATCCCGAGCAGATGCTGATCGGCCAGCCGCTGACGTCATTGTTCCCGCAGGAGGCGCTGCAGCGCCGCGCGACCATTCTCGGCAATGCGCTGGGTGAACCCATCGAGCCGGGATTCGCCGTGCTCACCGCACCGCTGCTCGAAGGCCGCCGCGAAATGCGCGAGTGGCGTCTGCTGCATCGCAACGGCAGCGGCGTACCGGTGCTGCTGAATGTCTCGGCGATCCACGATGAGCGCGAGCTGTTGCGCGGCTACATCGTCAGTGCCTATGACCTGGCCCACCAGGAACACCTGCAACTGCGCCTACAGCAGATCGCGGCGCAGGTTCCCGGCATGCTGTTCCAGTTCTGCTGGCGCCCCGACGGCAACAGTTCGTTCCCCTACCTCAGTGAGGGTGTCGAAGACATCTACGGCCTGAGCGCCGCCGAGATGGCGCCCAGCATTGGGCCGATTTACGAGCGAGTGCACCCCGAGGACCGCGAGCATGTACTGGGGAGCATCCGCCAAGCCGCGTCGACCCTGACGCCGTGGCATTTCGAGCACCGGATCGACCATCCTCGCAAGGGCATAATCTGGGTCGAAGCCCGCGCCACGCCCATGCGTCAAGCAGACGGTTCAGTGCTTTGGCACGGGCTGGTGACCGATGTCACCGAGCGCAAGGCCGCGCAGCTGGAGCTGGACAAGCAACAGGAAATGAATCGACGCCTGCTCGAGGCCCTGTCCGAAGGGGTAGTGGCCTGCGACGCCGACTGCAACCTCACCTTGTTCAACCACACCGCCCGCCACTGGCACGGCCTCGATGCCGAGCAGATTGCGCCTGAGCAGTGGCCCGATGCCTATCATCTCTATCATGCGGACGGCACCACACCGATGGTGACGGATGAGCTCCCACTGATACGCGCCTTGCGTGGCGAGCACATCCGTAATCTGGAGATGGCCATCGTGCTGCATGGCACGCCGCGCTATGTGCTGGCCAACGCCGATCCGATGTACGCCTCTAACGGTCAGCAGAACGGTGCGGTGGTGGTGTTGCACGACATCACCGAGCGCAAGCAGATCGAGAACCTGCAACGGGACTTCGTCTCGACCGTCAGCCACGAACTGCGCACCCCGCTGACGTCCATTACCGCATCGCTCGGACTGATCTGTGGTCGGGTCATGGGCGAGGTGCCCGAGCACCTGCAGGAGCTGTTGGAGATTGCCCACCAGAACAGCAAACGGCTGAGCACACTGATCGACGACCTCTTGGACATCGACAAGCTGTACGCCGGCAAGATGCGTTTTGAGTTGCGGGCGCAGCCCTTGCAACCCTTGCTTGAGCAGGCGCTGCGCAGCAATCAGGGCTATGCAGAAAGCCATGCGGTGAGTATCGAGCTGGGGGGTTGCCCGGCCGTGTCGATCACTGTCGACGCGATGCGTCTGGAACAGGTGATGAGCAACCTGCTGTCCAACGCCGCGAAGTATTCCCCGCCCGGCGAGACCGTCGCCATGAGCGCCCAGCTCATCGACCCGCAGCGGGTGCGGGTCAGCGTCTGCGACAAGGGTCCCGGCATCAGCGAGGCCTTCCGTGAGCGCATCTTCAGCAAGTTTGCCCAGGCCGATTCGTCGGACACGCGCAAGCAAGGCGGTACCGGCCTGGGCCTGGCGATCAGCAAGGAGCTGATCGAGCACATGGACGGCGTGATCGGCTTCGACTCGACGCCCGGTGCTGGGGCCTGCTTCTGGTTCGAGCTGCCTTGCCATGCGCTGAATGGGGCCTCCGAGTGAAGCCCTTGCTGCGCATTTTGCACGTCGAGGACGTGCCCTCCATTCAAGTGGTGACTCGCATCGCGCTGGAGAAGCTGGGGGGGTTCAAGGTGCTCAGCTGCGCCTCTGCTCAGGAAGCGCTGCAGCAGGCACCCGGATTCAAGCCAGACATGATCTTGCTCGACGTGATGCTGCCGCAGATCAGCGGCATCGAACTGTTGCGCCAGCTTGCGCCACTGATCGACCTGCAGCAGACGCCCGTGGTGCTCCTGACCGGTCAATCGGACGAGCCGGGCGCCCCTGAGGAACTGCAGCGCCTGGGCGTGCGCAAACTGCTGCACAAACCCTTCGACCCACTTCAACTGGCGACAAAACTGAACGAAATATGGAATGCCGAGCATGAATGAGGGCGCTAACGAAGCGCTGCAACGCCAACTGCAGGCACTCAACGAAAAGTTTGCTGAACGCTTGAGCGAGGAGTTGGCAGCACTCGAGCAACACGCCGAGCAGCTGCAGTCGGTTCGCGAACAGGAACAGCGGCGCCAGCTGATGCTCGACCTGCACGAACGCCTGCATCGCCTGGCCGGCACGGCGGGCACCTTTGGTTTCACCACCCTGGGCGAGCAGTCGCGGTTGCTCGAGCAACGCGCAGAGCGTTGGCTTGAGGCGGCCAAGCCCAGCGGGCAGGCGCTTTCCGCGTTTGTTCGAGCGGTCAACCAAATGGCCGCGGCCGAGCGCGCCGGGGGCCGTGATCAGCATGGCGAGATGCACAGCGGCATGCCCGACGCGCTGCCAGCCGGGTGCCGGATCTATCTGCTCGAAAAGGACTTTGATGCCGGCCAGAACATGTGCCAGACCCTGGGCAACTTCGGCTATGAAGTGCTGATTTTTCCAGACGTCCCACTGCTGCAGAGCGCTGTCCAGGGGCAACTGCCCGACGCCCTGATCGTCAGCCAGCACGATGGCGAACTGGATGCCATCAGCGCGCTGCAGCAAAGCCTGGAGGCGCCGTTGCCGCTGCTGGTCATCGGCCATCGAGCCGATTTCGACAGTCAGCTGGCGGCCGTGCGAGCCGGTGCCAAGGGGTTTTTCGTCCGGCCGCTGGATGTCACGCAGCTAGAGAACAGCCTGGAAAACATCCTCAACCTGCAGCTGAGCGAGCCTTACCGGGTATTGATCGTCGACGATGACGACGACCTTGCCGCGCGTTACAGCCTGGTCCTGCGTAACTCGCAAATGCTGGTGCAGACCTTGAGCGACCCCAGTCGGCTGTTCGAGGTGATGCGCGACTTCGATCCCGAAATGGTTCTGCTCGACATGAACATGCCGGATTTCACCGGGATCGAGCTGGCTCAGATGATTCGTCTGAATGACGAGTGGCTGCGGGTGCCCATCATCTACCTGTCGGCTGAAACCGACATCAATCGGCAGATGGCCGCCCTGCTCAAGGCCGGTGATGACTTCATCACCAAGCCCATCAGCGACAATGCGCTGACCGCCGCCGTGTTCTCGCGCGTGCAGCGCGCACGCTCGCTGAGCATGGCGCTGTCGCGAGACAGCCTGACCGGCCTGCTCAAGCACGCCGACATCAAGGAACAGGTGGCGCTGGAAGTGGAACGCGCGCAACGCAGTGGTAAGCCCACCAGCGTGGTGATGCTCGACCTCGATCACTTCAAGCAGGTCAACGACCAGTACGGGCATGCCGCGGGGGACAACGTCATCCGCTCGCTGGCCAACCTGATGCGCCAGCGGCTGCGCCGTATCGACAGCATCGGCCGCTACGGTGGCGAAGAGTTCGTCGCGGTGCTGCCGGATTGCCCGGCCGAGCAGGCCAAGCGGATCTTTGACGAGATCCGCCTGCGCTTCGCCGCCTTGAGCTTCCACGCCGGCGCGCGCACCTTCAGCGTGTCACTCAGCGCTGGAATAAGCGAGACCGACGGCCACTCCAGTGCTGGCGCGATGCTCGAACTGGCCGACCAGGCGCTCTATGCCGCCAAGCACAACGGTCGAAACCAGGTGCAGATCGCCTAACGACCCGAGCGGGCTGGCGGGAAAAACGAGCGAACCGTCACGCGATTGAGGACTCCAACTACACTGCATAGCAGTCGCGGCCGGTTCGCAGGCGCTGGCAGGCGACGGCACGCCTGCGCTGGCTCCAGCCTTCGAAGCCGTCCCTATTCGTTCAACCGGCGAAAGGAGTTCCGGTTTGCCCGCAAGAACCCAGATCAGCTGGCATTGGCTCGCGTTCCTGATCGCCTTCATTCTGCTCGTCGCATTGGGCTGGCAAGGCAAGCAAACCCAGGAACAGGTTCTGGCGACCAATCTCTCGGTCAGCCATAGCCTGGAAATCATCACCGCGACCCAGTCGATGCTGTCTTCACTGCAGGACATCGAAACCGGGTCACGCGGCTTCGTCCTGACCGGCGATCCCGACTACCTCGATTCCTACGAGCTCGGACTACGGCAGATCGAGGCGCACCGCCGCACGCTGCAGGGGCTCCTGGAGCAACGGACCTTTCCGGACCAGCGCTGGTTCGAGCAACTGGATCGCAATATCGCCGAGCGGCTGCTGATAGCCGCCGGCAACATCCAGACGCGCCGCACTGCCGGCTTGCAAGCGGCGGCCGAACGCCTGCACCAAGCGGGCGGCAAACTGATCATGGATCGCCTGCGGGCGTTGCTCGATGCGGTCGAGCGACAGGAGCGCAAGCAGCTCGCCGCCGCCAATCAGGCCGTGAGCGAAACCATCGCACACAGCCGCACGCTTGCACTGATCGGCAGCCTGCTGGTTGCAGCGTTGTCCCTGGCCGCGTTCTGGGCCATCCGCCGCAACCTGCAGATTCGTCAGGCCCTGGCGACCAAGGCACAAGCCGGCGAGGCGCGTCTGGGCGCCCTGCTGCAGGCGGTTCCCGACTACCTCTATGCCATCGACGGCCAGCGCAGGATCACCGCCCTGTCGCAAGGAAACGCGGTGCAGGCTCCAGCGGCCCAGACCATCGAGCCGCTGCTGCTCGGGCTGCTTCCCCATAGCGATAACTCGCTCCAGCTGCGCCAGACCACCTGGTGCGAACTGGATCAGCAGCGGATCTTCGAGGTTCGTCTGGTGCCGACCGGTCTCGGCGATCACCTGGCGATTGCACGTGATGTGTCCGAGCTGCAACGCAACCGCGATACGCTCGAGGACCAGAAAGTTTTCCTGCGACGGGTCGTCGACACTGATGAGAACCTGATCTTCGTGCGTGACGAGCTGGGCCGCTTCCTGCTGTGCAACAGTGCCTTTGCCGCCCTGCTTGATACTCGACCCGAGGCCATTGAAGGTCGCCGGGCCGAAGACATCACAGGGGCGAAACTGCTGTTGCCACTGCTGCAAGGCGAAGCCGAGCTGCTGTGTGGCAGTGGCGAACTGCGCATCACCGAGGTCGGCCTCACGGATACGCACGGCCAGGAGCGCTGGCTGCAGGTGGTCAAGCGCCCCATGACCATGTCCAACGGGGCCTGCTATGTCGTGACCGTTGCGGTCGACATGTCGCTCAGGCGACGCATGGAGCAGATGAAGACCGAATTCATCTCCACCGTCAGCCATGAGCTACGGACCCCTCTGACTGCGATTCGCGGCGCACTGGGCATGCTGGTCGGCGGCGTTGCCGGCGAGATCGACGCAGGCGCTCGACCACTGCTGGACATCGCGCACAAGAACAGCGAGCGCCTGGTCCGACTGATCAACGACATCCTCGACATCGAAAAACTCGAAGCCGGGCGCTTGCCGTTCCACTTTGCCCGCTGCGAGGTGCTGACGCTGGTTGAACAGGCATTGGTCGATCTCAAGCCGTACGGCGATGAGTACGGCGTCGGTCTTGTTCTCGTGACGCCAAACGGCGCGCACCTGGGCGAAGCGAACCTAGATCCAGACCGCTTCGCCCAGGTGATGGCCAATCTGCTGTCCAATGCGATCAAGCACTCACCGGCTGGCGGTGTCGTCAGTGTCGATGTACGTCGCCACGGCGACAGCCTGGAGATCGGCGTTCAGGACCAGGGGCAAGGCATTCCAGAAGACTTCCGCGCCCGCATATTCGAGCGGTTCGCCCAGGCCGACTCCTCCGACGCTCGTAAGCGTGGGGGCACCGGGCTGGGCCTGGCGATCACCCGTTCCTTGGTGCAGCAGATGCACGGTCGGATTGGCTTCGACTCCCAGCAAGGCCAAGGCACGCGTTTCTGGCTCCGTCTGCCTGTCGCGTCGACTCCGTCGGCCAGCCCGCCAACCGTTGCGCAAGCGCTGCCGCAGGCGGGCAAGAATGGACCGGTCGAACGTATCCTCGTCCTTGAACCCGACGCAGCTGCCGCCGAACAACTGGCGACTGCACTGCAGCAACACGGGTACGGCACCTTGATCGCCGACACCGCGGCCCAAGCGCGAGAAATGCTGGCCGAGTTCAGCATCCAGGCACTGACACTGAGCCCCGCACTGAGCGACGAGGACAGCATTGCCTTTCTGCAGAACCTGCGTAGCCAGAATGCCTATCGGCATCTGCCGGTGCTGATTGTCAGCCTGCAGCCACAACGTCGCGACAATGACGATGGCGCCCTGCGCGGCGGGGCTGTCGGTGTGATCGACTGGTTGCACAAGCCGGTCGACCCATCACGGGTCATGGAAGTGGTGCAGGCCTGCCTCAGAACCAACGGAGCCCGCCCGCGGATTCTTCATGTCGAGGACGACGAGGATCTGCGCGTTCTGCTCGCCCGGCTGGTCGAGCCATTGGCGATTGATCTCCATGGCGCCTCTACTCTTACCGAGGCTCGTCACCTGATCGACGAGCAACACTTCGACCTGGCGATCATCGACCTGATGCTGCCCGACGGCGACGGCAGCGAATTGTTCGACCAGCTGGCCCAAAGCACACCGCCCCCGCCGGTGATCATATTTTCCGCGCTGGATTCACCGGTGCACGACAGCCGCCTGGCCCTGCGCCAGCTGGTCAAGTCTCGCCATGACGGCGACGAGCTCGCCGCGCTGATCCAGCAACTGCTGCAGACATGGCCGCCCAGCCAAACCCAGATTTCCGAAGAGGTCAACGCATGAGCGACTCCGCTAGCCAGCGCATCTTGATGGTTGAGGACGAGGAGGACATCGCGTTCCTCATTCGCTTCATGCTTGAACGGCACGGATTTGTCGTCGATCACGCGGCAGACGGTCGCCAGGCCATTGAGAAGATCACCACATCGAGCCCGCCCGATCTGACCCTGATGGACATCATGCTGCCCTACCACGACGGGTTGGAGCTGATCGAGCGGCTCCGCGCACAGGCCGGTTGGGCACAGGTGCCGGTGTTGATGCTGACCGCCAAGGCTCGTGAGGCGGACATCGTCCGGGCGCTGGAACTGGGTGCCGACGATTACGTCACCAAGCCTTTCCAGCCGGAGGAACTGCTGGCGCGTATCCGTCGTCTGCTGAGGCGTCCACGATGATGCGAACGGCATTTACCCTGGCATTGCCCGCATGGCTGCTGTCTTCCATGGCACTGGCCGACGTCGCGACCGCCCAACGCCAGGTCGATGCCCAGCAACTCGGCGCCGCGGCAGCGACACTGGAAGCGCAACTGGAAAGGCAACCCGGCGACAGCGAGGCGCTGTACCTGCTGGCCCGGGTGCGCGCCTGGCAAGGACAACCCGAGCAATCGTTGCCACTCTATGAGCAGCTGTTGGAACGCGAGCCGGATAACGCCGACTACCTGCTCGGGCAGGGCCAGGCATTGCTGTGGGCAGGTCGCCCCCAGGCCGCCCTGGTTTCGCTGGAGCGCGCCGCGGAGATCGCACCGGATTATGCGGACGTCCAGCAGGCGATGCAGCAAGCACGGGCATCGCTGACCTCGCCCATCACGACCACAGCGCCGGCTGCCAGCGCCACCACGGCACAACGGCGACATGAACTGGAGCTTTCAGCCCGCCAGGACTGGTTGGACAGCGGCTTCGACAACTGGCGCAGCCAACGGCTGGATTACACCTCGACGCAACCGGAAGGGCTCGGCTGGTACGGCGCACTGCTGCGCGAGCAGCGCTTTGGCGAATGGGACCAGGGCGTCGAGGCGGGCGCGGTGATCGTGCTGGACGACAACTGGACGCTGCAACCCGAAGTCGGCTATCAGCCTTCGCCCTATTTTTTGCCCGAATGGCATGCCGATCTACGTCTGCAACGGCGACTGCCGGCGGGCTTCCTCGGTGCTGTCAGCGTGCGCCGTACCGAATACGAGACCACCCGCGTCGAGCGGCTGGCCCTCAGCGCCGAACGCTACTGGGACTCATGGCGGGCAGGTTACACATTGAACGTCACCGACGTGGCCAATGCCGGAACGCCGGTCGGCCATGATCTGGCGCTGGACTACTACTATGCAGGCCTCAGCTATGCCGGCCTGCGCCTAACCATCGGTGAAGAAGAAGCGGTCGAGGAACAGCAGCTGATCACCAGCGACGTACGCGCCCTCAGCCTGCAGGGCCGCCATTGGCTGGACAGCCGCTGGGCGCTGACTTGGGAAGTCGGCCAGCATCGCCAGGGCGACTATTACACGCGGCGCTGGCTGCAACTCGGCCTGCGACATGCTTTCTGAGTCCTGCCCGGTCTGGCTGTGCGAGGCGCCGCGCAAAGCCTGGCTGGGCATCTGGCCCGAAGACGGCATGCTGCAACTGGCTCTTTATTGTGCACTGAGCCTGGGCGCGCTGACGCTGTTGGTGATGTTCCAGGTCATGCTGCTCGGTGAGGTCGCTCGGCGCCGCTCAGCACGACGGCAAACCTTCAATGACCAGTGGCGCCCCTTCTTTGCCCTGTGCAGCCTGGGTGACGAGCTGCCAGAGCCGGCTCCTGCGCTGCCGCGGGGTCACCAGCTGTGGTTTCTGCTGCAGTGGAACCGCACCCAGCTGCAGCTTCGCGGCGCAGCACGTGAGCGGATGAACCACGCGCTGGTCGCGTTGGGGATGGACCAACAGGCCCTGGCGCTGCTGCGCGGCCGGGTCCGCAGCAAACTGATCGGCCTGACCTGTCTACGTCATCTGGCCGACCCCGCCCATTGGCAAGCCGTACAACCATTGCTGATGAACCGCAACGTGACCGTTTCACTGGCCGCGGCGCAAACGTTGATTGCGATGGACGCGGCACGCGCCATGCAGCTGATCCTGCCAACCGCCGTGACCCGCCCCGACTGGGCCTTGCCGCGCCTGGCGAGCCTCTGTCAGCAGGCCGGTGAGCAGGCGGTGACCTTGCCATTGCTGGTCACCCTCTCCGGCTCCGAAGATCCGCGCCGCGAGCGACTGGTGCCTTTGCTGGTGCATGGCGACCCCCGTCACGCCGCGCCCTGGGCCCGCGCGCGGCTGGAAGAGGACGCGGCGCCGGAGCAGTTGCAGGTTGCGCTGCGCTGCCTCTGCGAGCTGGGCGATCCACGTGATCGCGGCCGGCTGCTGCGGGCTCTGCAACACCGCCACGAGAATGTGCGCCTGGCTGCCCTGCAAGCCCTGCATAAACAAGCCCGCGGTGACGACAGCGAACTGTTCATGCCGTTACTGGGCGACCCCAGCTGGTGGGTTCGCCAGGCCGCCGCAGACAGTCTGGCCACCCTACCGGGCGCCACCGCGGAACGGCTGCAGACGCTGTTCAGGCAAGTGCATGATCGCTACGGGCAAGACGCCCTGCGTCGCGCCATGGCGGAGGTCAGGCGGTGACTATCGACTGGCTGTGGTGGCTGCAACTGGGCTTCATCGTTTATTTCCTGCTGCTCAACGGCATGTACCTGCTGCTCAACGTGCTATCGATGATCAGCCTGATGGGCTATATCCGCCAACGTGCCGAAACCGGCGAGATCGCGCCCTATCTAGGCGTAGAGCCGCCGGTCTCGGTACTGATGCCTGCGTTCAACGAAGAAGCGACGATCCGCACCTCGGTGCGCTCGATGCTGCAGTTGCAGTACCCCGAATTCGAAGTGGTGGTGATCAACGACGGCTCGAAGGACAATACCCTCGCGGTGCTGATCGAGGAATTCGAGTTGGTCCCACACCCCGAGCCGCTGCGTCAGGCCGTGGCCCATCAGCCGGTGGAGGGGATCTACCGATCACGGCGCTACGCCAATCTGCGGGTCATCGACAAGGCCAATGGCGGCAAGGCCGATGCACTGAATGCCGGCATCAACGCCGCGCGGCACGGCTTGTTCTGCGGGGTGGATGCCGATTCGATTCTGCAGCGCGACAGCTTGTTGCGTGTCGTCCAACCCTTTCTCGAAGACGAACGCACCGTTGCGGCGGGCGGCACGGTGCGTATCGCCAATGGCTCCGAGGTACGCGGTGGCTTCCTCATCCGCGCCGGATTGCCGAGCAACTGGCTGGCACGCTTCCAGATCGTTGAATACCTGCGGGCCTTTCTGTTCGGTCGGCTTGGCTGGTCGCCGATGAACGCCGTGCTGATCATCTCCGGCGCCTTTGGTCTGTTCGACAAGGAACGGGTCATGGCCGTAGGCGGCTATCGCACCGACACGGTTGGCGAGGACATGGAGCTGGTGGTGCGGCTGCATCGCTATCATCGGGAAAAGCGCATTCCCTACCGCATCCGTTACTTGCCCGACCCGATCTGCTGGACTGAATGCCCGGAAGACCTTGGCACCCTCGGCCGTCAGCGCAGTCGCTGGCAACGCGGGCTTGCCGAGAGCCTGGGCCGTCACGCCCGCCTCGCCTTCAGCCTTCGCGGTGGAACGCCCGGCTGGCTGGCCTGGCCGTTCATGGCCCTGTTCGAATGGCTGGGCCCGCTGATCGAGCTGGTGGGTTACGGATTCATGATCGGCGGGTTCATCTTTGGCGTGGTGTCCTACACGGCGCTGACCGCCTTTCTGCTGGTCGCCATCGGCATGGGCATTCTGCTCTCGGTCAACGGCCTGCTGTTGGAAACCCTGTCATTCCGCGTCTACGAGCGGCGCCGCGACATGCTGCGGCTGTTTCTCATGGCCGTGCTGGAGAATTTCGGTTACCGCCAGCTGAACACCCTCTGGCGCTGCCGTGGACTCTGGCAATGGTTTTCACGGCGCAAGCATCAATGGGGCGCCATGCGTCGTAGCGGGCAGTGGGGGCAAAGCTAGCTGAACGCTGAAAAACCGTAGGGTGGATGAAGCGTTATCGATCCACCCTTGCTGTGCAGCAAAGCGGAGGTAAAAAGCGACCTTCACCCTACGGATGTCCTTACAGCTTGATCCAGGTCGCCTTCAGTTCGGTGTACTTGTCGAAGGCATGCAGGGATTTGTCGCGGCCGTTGCCGGACTGCTTGAAGCCGCCAAACGGGGCAGTCATGTCGCCGCCGTCATACTGATTGATCCAGACACTGCCAGCCCGCAGCGCCTTGGCGGTCAGGTGCGCCTTGGACAGGTCAGCCGTCCAGACGGCGGCAGCGAGACCGTAGGGCGTGTCATTGGCGATGGCCACCGCTTCAGCCGCCGTGTCGAAGGTGATCACCGACAGCACCGGCCCAAAGATCTCTTCGCGGGCAATTTTCATTGCATTGCTGACGCCGTCGAAGATGGTAGGCTCTACGTAAAGACCGCCCGTATCCTGCATCGTCCGCTGGCCGCCGATCAGCACTTTGGCGCCATCGTTGCGACCGGCCTCGATGTAGCCAAGCACCGTATCGAGCTGCTGTGTATCGACCAGCGCGCCGACATTGGTGGCCGGATCCAGCGGATTGCCCGGCTTCCAGCCTTTAAGCGCCTCGACCACCATCGGCAGAAAGCGCTCCTTGACCGAACTCTCGACCAGCAGCCGTGAGCCCGCGGTGCAGACTTCGCCCTGATTGAAGGCAATGGCACCGGCAGCCGACGCAGCAGCGGCCTGCAGATCCGGGGCGTCGGCAAAGACGATGTTCGGGCTCTTGCCGCCGGCCTCCAGCCAGACGCGCTTCATGTTCGACTCACCGGCGTAGATCGTCAATTGCTTGGCAACCCGGGTGGAGCCGGTGAACACCAGCGTATCGACATCCATATGCAGCGCCAGCGCCTTGCCTACGGTATGGCCGTAGCCCGGCAACACATTGAGAACGCCGGCCGGGATGCCTGCCTCAATGGCCAGCTGCGCGACGCGAATGGCGGTCAGGGGCGACTTCTCGGACGGTTTGAGTACGACCGAGTTGCCGGTGGCCAGCGCCGGGCCCAATTTCCAGCAAGCCATCATCAGCGGGAAATTCCACGGCACGATGGCCGCCACCACACCCACCGGCTCACGTGTCACCAGGCCCAGCTGATCATGGGGTGTGGCCGCGACTTCGTCGTAAATCTTGTCGATCGCCTCGCCCGACCAGCGCAGCGCATTGGCCGAGCCAGGCATGTCGACATTCAGCGAATCGCCGATCGGCTTGCCCATGTCCAGGGTTTCCAGCAGCGCGAGTTCTTCAGCGTTGGCCTGGATCAGGTTGGCGAAGCGAATCATCGTGGCCTTGCGCTTGGCCGGCGCCATCCGTGACCAGACGCCAGACTCGAAGGCCATGCGCGCACTGATCACCGCGCGATCAGCATCGGCCTCGTCACAGCTCGCCACCTGAGCCAGCACTCGCCCGTCGACCGGGCTGATGCAGTCGAAGCTGGCGCCGGCGCTGGGCGCAGTGTATTCGCCCTGGATAAAGGCCCGGCCTTCGATGCGCAGGTCGCGGGCACGCTGTTGCCAATCGGCAAGTGTCAGGGTGGTCATGGGGCGTCCTCAGTAATCTGTCGAATAATCAGAAAGGCACCCTAAACCAGCGGCACCAGGCCTATCAATATTTTTTACGCGGCAGCCTTTTCCAGCCTTGTTTTGTTCGTTTTATTAAACATAGACTCGCCAAAACCGCTGGGCGCTCGGGTGATGCCGCGCTACAGCATAGCCGTCGAACCCGTCGCCTTGCCGGAGCAATCATGGCCCACGATCCCGCCACATCCGTTGAACATTTCTGGATGCCCTTCACTGCCAACCGTCAGTTCAAGGGCAGCCCGCGCCTGCTGGAGCGCGCCGAGGGCATGTACTACACAGACACCGATGGCCGCCAGGTGATCGATGGCACCGCTGGCCTCTGGTGTTGCAACGCAGGACATGGCCGACGCGAGATCAGCGAGGCGGTAAGCCGGCAGATTGCGCATATGGATTTCGCACCCACCTTTCAGATGGGCCACCCGTTGCCCTTCGAACTGGCCGAGCGGCTCGCACAGATCAGCCCCGCCGGACTCAACCGGGTGTTCTTCACCAACTCGGGATCAGAATCGGCCGATACGGCGCTGAAGATCGCCCTGGCCTACCAGCGTGCGATCGGCCAGGGCAGCCGCACCCGTCTGATCGGCCGGGAGCTGGCCTATCACGGCGTCGGTTTTGGCGGCATCTCGGTAGGCGGCATGACCAACAACCGCAAGGCCTTTGGCGCACTGCTGCCGGGCGTCGATCACCTGCCGCATACGCTCGATCTGCAGCGCAACGCGTTCAGCCGCGGCTTGCCCGAGCATGGGGTGGAAAGAGCCGATGAGCTGGAACGTCTGGTCACCTTGCATGGTGCCGAAAACATCGCCGCCGTGATCGTCGAGCCTATGTCCGGTTCAGCCGGTGTGATCCTGCCGCCGGTTGGCTACTTGCAACGCTTGCGCGAGATCACCCGCAAGCACGGCATTCTGTTGATCTTCGATGAAGTGATCACCGGCTTCGGGCGGGTTGGCGAGGCCTTCGCCGCCCAGCGCTGGGGCGTGACGCCGGACATTCTCACCTGTGCCAAGGGCCTGACCAACGGCGCGATACCCATGGGCGCCGTGCTGGTGGACGAGAAGATTCATGAGGCCTTCATGCAGGGCCCGGAAAGCACCATCGAGTTCTTCCACGGCTACACCTACTCCGGCCATCCGGTGGCCTGCGCCGCCGCTCTGGCAACCCTGGAAATCTACCAGCGGGAGAACCTGTTCCAGAAAGCCATTGAAGTCGAAGGTTACTGGCAGGACGCCCTGTTCAGCCTGCAGGAGCTCCCGAACGTGACCGATATTCGCACGGTCGGGCTGGTCGCCGGCATTCAGTTCGCAGCGCACGCCGACGGCGTTGGCAAGCGTGGCTACGAGGTGTTCCGCCAGTGTTTCGAAGATGGCCTGCTGGCCCGCGCCAGTGGCGACACCATTGCCTTGTCGCCGGCCTTGATTGTCGAGCGCGAGAACATCGATGCGATGATCGAGCGCCTGGCTGGCGCCATCCGCAAGGCCGGCTGACAAAGCGGTGACCGGGGGTGCGATGTTCCACCGCCATGGGTGAGCGACGCAACGCACGGCCAAACGAGTCGCCACTGTCAGGCGGTACATGGCGATTCTCACCGCCAGCACCAAAACCTGAAGATGGCGCACATGGCGCTGTAAAAACGAAAAAACCCGCCTAGTGGCGGGTTTTTCTTCAAGGGCCGATCAATTACTTGATCTTGGCTTCCTTGTACATCACGTGCTTACGTACGACAGGATCGAATTTCTTGATTTCGAGCTTGTCGGGGGTGGTGCGCTTGTTCTTGTCGGTGGTGTAGAAATGGCCGGTACCGGCGCTGGACACCAAACGGATCAGGTCACGCATGATATTTCTCCTTAAACCTTTTCGCCGCGAGCGCGGAGTTCAGCCAGAACGGCGTCGATGCCGCGCTTGTCGATAACGCGCATGCCTTTGGCAGTCAGGCGCAGACGTACGAAGCGGTTCTCGGACTCGACCCAGAAGCGGTGATGCTGCAGGTTCGGCAGAAAACGACGACGGGTTTTGTTGTTCGCGTGGGAAATGTTGTTCCCGGTTACCGGACCCTTACCGGTAACTTGACAGACTCTCGACATGCCTCAGCCCTCTAAAACCACATGCCCAACCCGGCATGGGTTGGCCGCTTGAATTCAATTGTCATTTGGCGCTCAGCGCCACGTTTCGTTGGGGTCTTACCGGCTACGCGGCAAGCGAAGAAACCGGGCCCCTAGAAAAGAGCGCTGCTTTATATCAGAAAGCCCCCCGAGCAACAAGCGCGGTGTGACTTTTCGCCGTCGGCCTTTTCTGGCGCAATTCCTTCCCGGCCCACGCCTGGCGAGGCGCGCCGGGAGAAACCGTTCGTCGCCTGCGGGATTACCCGCTTCTATATAGGAAGCTGTCAGAACGACAAAGTCCACCGAGCGCCACTCCGTAAACGCACGAAGCGAGGCCGTTTAGCGCTGAATCCTATCCGTAGGTAAGAGGCTAAATAAAGCAGCTAATAGCTTCCTATTTAGCCATAAGCGAACCAACGTTTTACTGTGCGGAATGCAGGACCGTTAATTTCGGCTATCATGACCAAATTGGCGCTTTTACTTCGTAGCCGCAGTCGGCTTCCCAGGCTGGCCTGCCCGTTTGGCAGAGCCCGCCCTGCCGAGCAATGGGCGATCTGCTATCGTGCGCGCCGCCGCCTTACCACCAGACAGACCGACACCACCATGAGCAACATCGAAGACACCGATACTCCCAAGGACCGCAAATTCGTCGAAGCGCTTTCGCGCGGACTGGATGTGTTGCGTGCCTTCACTCACGGCTCGGTGGTCATGGGCAACCAGGATATTGCACGCATCACCGGGCTGCCGAAGCCGACGGTGTCGCGCATGACCTATACCCTGACCAAGCTCGGTTACCTGAGCTACTCGCCGCAGCTGGAAAAGTATCAGCTCGACTCAGGCGTACTGGCGCTCGGTTATGCCTACGTTTCCAACTTGCGCGTGCGCCAGCTGGCCAAACCGTACATGGACGAGTTCTCGCGTCGCACCAACACCTCGGTGGGGCTCACCTGCCGTGACCGGTTGTCGATGATCTATATCGAAAACTGCCGGCCGGCCGAGGTTTCGACGCTACGCATGGACGCCGGTGTACGCCTGCCCCTGGCCACCACGGCGGCAGGCCGCGCCTTCCTCGCCGCGACCCCGGACAAGGAGCGCGAACACCTGATGGGGGCGCTGGAAACCAAATACGGAGACGACTGGGCAAACATGAAGCAGTCTCTGGACGGCTCCTTTGCCGAGTTCCGCCAGCACGGCTTCTGCCTGTCGCTCGGCGACTGGGACCGCAACGTGATGGCCGCCGGCGTGCCGTTGCACCTAGCCGACGGCAGCATCATGGCGCTGACCTGCGGCGCGCCCTCGTTCCAGCTCAGTGAAGAAACCCTGCGGGGTTCACTGGCGCACCAGTTGGAAATGCTCGCGCGCGATATCGAAAGTTTGGGCGTCTGACCGGCTGTTCAGCCAGACAGGGGATCGTGTCCAGGGCTCCGGGAGCCATCCAGCGTCATCAGCGAAAGCGTTCACGACACGCTGCAACCCATCACTGAGCCCTGACGCTGGCCCAAGCGATGTCCGCGAGCAACTCGCGGCAATCTGCCAACGCCGTACGTGAACGTCCGGCCAGCCAGTTGCGGGCCATGTCGTGGCAGGGCCCGATCACCACGGCCAGAAAGCAATCACCCGGCATCCGTCTGAAGGCGCCGCTCTCCCGGTGTCGACGCAAGATCGCACTGACGCGCTCGCCATGGGCCTGATTGACCTCGCGCAGCCGTTCACCCATCTCCCCGGCCTCGACCCGTCCACGGTTATGCAGGACGAAGCGGGCCCAATCAGGGTTCGCCACCACCCAGTCGATATAACTGGTCACGAACAGCCGCACGCACGCCTCGGCATCCAGCGTCTCGATTAGTCCAGCCTCCAGCAACGCGGCGTATTCACCGATGCCTTCCAGATACAGCGCCGCGATGATCCGCTCACGATTGCCAAAATGGTGATACAGGCTGCCGATGCTCGCGCCGGAACGGTCGCGAATCATCTCGATGGTGGTCGCCTCAACGCCACACTCGGTGAAACAGGCGAGCGCAGCCTGCAAGATTTCCTGTTTACGGCTACTGCGAGCCATCCAACCTCCACAACCGACTAGAATATTTTTCTAGAATTATATTCTGCTGTTCGTATACTGCATTGCTCGCGGCAAACCCAGAAGAGGGAGAACAACAAGATGGCGACGATACAGGCAGAAGAGCGCTCGATCGACAACGGCAATGGCCACCTGATTTCCAGTCACTGGTATCAACCAGACGGCGCGCCCCGTGGGGCGGTGCTGATCGCCCCGGCGATGGGTGTCAAACAAGGTTTCTACGCCACTTTTGCCGGCTGGCTCGTCGACCAGGGCTATCTTGTTGTCACCTTCGATTATCTGGGCATGGGCCGCTCCCGCCAGATACCGCTGCGTCAATTGAAGGTCGACATCCTCGACTGGGCCCGCCACGACTGTAGCGCGGTGCTCGCTACCGTGGTGGAAGCCGCTGGCGAGTTGCCGATCTACTGGATCGGCCATAGCGTCGGCGCGCAGATCCTGCCGCTGGTCGAAGGCCATGAACGGCTGAGCCGCATCGTCACCATTGCGGCGGGTAGCGGCTACTGGCGCGAGAACAGCCCGCAGATCCGGCGCAAGGCTTGGTTGCTCTGGCACGGCCTGGCGCCGGCGCTCACGGCGATTGCCGGCTACTTTCCGGGGGACCGTATCGGCGCCGTGGGCGACCTGCCCGCCGGCGTCATTCGCCAATGGCGGCGCTGGTGCTTGCACCCCGACTATCTGGTCGGTGTCGAAGGTGAGCCGATGCGCCAGGCTTTCGCCGCCGTGCGCACGCCGCTGACGTCGCTGTCCTTCACCGATGACGAGATGATGTCGGCACGCAACACCGAATCGCTGCATGGCTTCTATACCGGCGCGCCAAAGACCATGCGCCGGATCTCGCCCAGTGAAGTCAGCGCAGATCGCATCGGCCACTTCGGCTTCTTCCGCCGAGCCTTCGCGCCAACGTTGTGGACGGATTATTTGCTGCCTGAGTTGGAGCAGAGCCACCAGGGCCAGACTGGTGCGCTGGCATCGGCGACGTAGCCTCATTGCCACCAACCAGATCATCTACGTGAGCCGCTATACACGCCTGCGATCATAGGGTGGATCACGCTCCACCGATCCACCCTATGATCGCCAAACCGCCCGCGTGGATGTGAAAGGCGCATCCACCCTACCGAGCGCCGTCCCTTACCAACGTTTTGCTCTGACAAAAAACCCGCTCTTGAGAGCGGGTTCTGCTGTCACGCGGTCAGCCGGTTACGCCACCTGCATCAGCTTGGCGTAAGCCTTCAGATGATGGTCATCGTCACCGAACTGGTGGGCGATCATCACCAGGCGCTTGGCGTGGTGGGCGAGGTTGTATTCCCAGGTCATGCCGATGCCGCCGTGCAGCTGGATCGCCTCTTCGGCCACCTTGCGTGCGGCGCGGGCGCAGATGTATTTGGCGGCGGCGATGATACGGCTGCGGTCGTCGTTGTCTTCGCCATCGGCAAAGGTGGCGGCGAGGATCGCCATGCTGGTGGCCTGTTCCAGCTCGGTCTGCATATCGACCATGCGGTGCTGAAGGACCTGGAACTTGCCGATCGGCACACCGAACTGCTTGCGCGTCTTCAGGTAGTCGAGGGTCAGCTTGCAGGCTTCGTCCATGCTGCCCAGCGCGTCAGCGCACTGCGCGGCGATGGCGCGGCCCTGCTGGTAACGCAGCGCCGGGAGCGCATTACCGACTTCGCCGAGCAGCGCGTCGGCGCCGACCTGCACATTGTCGAGGAACAGCTCGCAGCCCTTGCGCCCGTCGATGGTCGGGTACACGCGACGGCTAACGCCCTGAGCGTTCGGGTCGATCAAGAACAGGCTGATGCCCGCCTCGTCACGGCTATCGCCTGCCGTGCGCGCTGAGACGATGATCTTACCGGCGCTGTGGCCGCCGATGACCACGGCCTTGCGCCCGGACAGGCGATAACCGCCGTCGGCCGACTCGGCCTTGGTCTGCACGTCGTTGAGGTTGTAGTGGCTCTGCAGCTCGTCGAGCGCCACCGCCAGCTGCAGCGAACCGGCCGCCACCTGCGGCAGCAGCTCCTCCTTCTGCGCGTCACTGCCCAAATGGGTGAGCAGTCCGCCACCGAAGATCACCGATTGCAGGTAGGGCTCAAGCGTGAGGCCGCGGCCCAGCTCGGTCATCACCAGCATGGTTTCCACGCCGCCGCCGCCAAAGCCGCCGATCTCTTCGGCGAACGGTACGGCAGTCAGGCCCAGCTCACCGAGCTGGCCCCAGAACTCGGTGGAAAAGCCCAGTTCCGACTCGCTGAATTTCTCGCGCTGCTCGAACGGATAGGCGTCGCGCACCAGACGCGCCGCGGTGTCTTGCAGCATTTGCTGCTCTTCAGTCAGTTTGAAGTCCATTGCGGTGCCCCCTTACAGCTCGAGAATCATCTTCGAGACGATGTTCTTCTGGATTTCGTTGGAGCCGCCGAAGATCGACAGCTTGCGCATGTTGAAGTAATCGCCGGCCAGCGAAGCGCTGTAGTCGGCGTGTAGCAGTTCGCCGTCGTAGTCCAGCTGCAGCTCTTCCTCAAGGAATGGCAGCGCGTACGGCCCGATGACCTTGCGCAGCAGGCTGGTGATGGCCTGGCGGATCTCGGTGCCCTTGACCTTGAGGATCGAAGATTCCGCGCCGGGCACGCCACCCTCCTTCGCCGCGGCGAGGATGCGCAGGGTGCTCATCTCGATGGCCATTAGCTGCATCTCGACTTCCGCGACCTGGGCGCGGAACAGCGGGTCTTCGAGCATCGGCTTGCCGTCGCAGACTTCCTTCATGGCAATACGCTTGAGGTGCGCCAGCGCCGCCTTCGAGGCGCCAATGCCGGCCAGGCCGGTGCGCTCGTGGGTCAGCAGGTACTTGGCGCAGGTCCAGCCCTGGTTTTCCTCGCCGACGAGGTTTTCCACCGGCACGCGGACGTTGTCGAAGAAGACTTCGTTGACCTCGTGATCGCCGTCGAGGGTGATGATCGGCCGCACGCTGATGCCCGGCGTGCTCATGTCGATCAGCAGGAAGCTGATGCCGCGTTGCTGCTGGGCTTCGGGATCGGTGCGCACCAGGCAGAAGATCATGTTGGCGTGCTGGCCGAGGGTGGTCCAGGTCTTCTGGCCATTGACCACATAGTGGTCGCCGTCGCGCACCGCGCGGGTCTTCAGGCTCGCAAGGTCGGAGCCGGCGCCCGGCTCGGAATAGCCCTGGCACCACCAGTCTTCACCGGAAAGGATGCGCGGCAGGTAATGGTCTTTCTGCTGCTGGGTGCCGAACTTGATGATCACCGGCGCAACCATGTTGACGCCGAAGGGCACGGTGCGCGGCGCGCCGAACTGGGCGCACTCCTCGTCGAAGATATGCTTCTCGACCGGGCCCCAGGTGGTGCCGCCCAGCTCAACGGGCCAGCCCGGCGCGTACCAGCCGCGCTTGACCAGAATCTGCTGCCAGCGCTCGTGGTCTTCTTTGGACATATGCTTGCCGAGCTTGACCTTGGCGGCGATGTCCGCCGGCAGCTCGTTTGTCAGGAAGGCGCGCACTTCATCGCGGAAGGCGAGCTCTTCGGCCGTATAGTTCACGTTCATGGGAAGGTCCTCATGGTGCGTTCGGATTGCAGGCGGGCGGAGCTCATTGCCCGGCCTGCCATTCGGTAAAGGTGCGGCCTTCGGCGGCCAGTTTTTCGAGCAGCGGCGCTGGCTTCCACCAGTCGCCACAACGTGCATGCAGTTCCTTGACCCGTGCCAGCACCTTGTCCAGGCCGACGCTGTCGGCATAGAACATCGGGCCACCACGGAAGGCCGGGAAGCCGTAGCCGTTCAGGTAGATGATGTCGATGTCGCTGGAGCGCTGCGCGACGCCTTCTTCGAGGATCTTCGCGCCCTCGTTGACCAGCGCATAAATGGTCCGCTCGATGATGTATTGCTCATCCAGCTCGCGGCGCTCGATGCCCTTTTCCCCCGAAGCTGCTTCGAGCATAGGCGCCAACTCGGGATTCTCCAGCGGCGTGCGGTTGCCCGGCTCGTAGCGGTAGTAACCGGCACCTGTCTTCTGCCCGAGCATGCCGGCAGCACAGAGCTTGTCGGAGACGGTGGGAAAATCCAGGTGCGCCGGCAGCGTCGCGCGCTGGCGCTTGCGAATCGCCTGGCCGATGTCGAGGCCGGACAGGTCACGCATCGCAAAGGGCCCCATGGCCATGCCGAAGTTACGCAGCGCGCCATCGACCTGCCCTGGCGTAGCGCCCTCTTCCAGCAGGAATTCCGCCTCGCGGCCGTACTGGAAGACCATGCGGTTGCCGACGAAACCGTCGCAGACACCGACCACCACCGAAACCTTTTTCAGCTTCTTGCCGATGGCCATGGCGGTGGCGAGCACTTCGTGGCTGGTCTTCTCACCACGCACCACTTCCAGCAGGCGCATGACGTTGGCCGGGCTGAAGAAGTGCAGGCCGACCACGTCTTCCGGACGTTTGGTGAAGGCGGCGATGGCGTTCAGGTCCAGTGATGAGGTGTTCGAAGCGAGAATCGCACCGGGCTTGCAGACCGCGTCCAGCTGTTCGAAAACCTGCTGCTTGACGCCCATCTCCTCGAATACCGCCTCGACCACCACGTCGACGTCTGCCAAGGCCGCGTATTCGGTGACGCCTTCGACCAGCTTGAGGCGCTTTTCCATCGCGTCCTCGGTGAGGCTGCCGCGCTTGACGCTGGCCGCGTAGGTGTCACGGGCTCGCTGCAGACCGCGCTGCAACGCTTCTTCGTTGATCTCCAGCAGCTTCACCGGCACCCCGGCGTTGGCGAAGCACAGGGCAATACCAACGCCCATGGTGCCGCCGCCGATCACCGCGGCGGTGTTGATCGCCCGCGGTTTCACATCGGCTGGCAGATCGTTGATCTTGCCGGCCTGGCGTTCGGCGAAGAAGGAATGGATCAGCGCACCACGCTGTGGCGAATTCAGGCATTCGACAAAGAGCTCGCGCTCGCGCTTGAGGCCTTCGGCCAGTGGCAGCTGGGTCGCTGCCTCGACAGCAGCAATGCAACGCAGCGGCGAGAACAGGCCAGGCATGCGCTTGGCGACTTCGGCGTGCTTGGCACGGATCAGCGCCTCGTTGTCGGCGCCTTCCAGACCGAAGGTTTGCTCGCCGCTGCGCCGCGGCCCGCGGTCGGCATTGATCAGACGGCGCGCAAAGCTGATACCCGCCTCTGCCAGCTCGCCGTCGAAAAGCTCATCGACGATGTTGTGCTCAACGGCCTCGGCTGCGCCGATGGGCGCGCCGCTGACGATCATGTCCAGCGCCTTGGCGACACCTGCCAGGCGTGGCAAGCGCTGCGTACCGCCGGCACCTGGCAGCAGCCCCAATTTCACTTCCGGCAGGCCGACCTTGGCGTCCTTGCGGGCGATACGGTAATGACAGCCCAACGCGACTTCCAACCCACCACCCAGCGCGGTGCCATGGATAACGGCGACGCTCGGCTTGCTGCAGCCTTCGATGACCTCAATCACTTCCGGCAGGCTCGGCGCCTGCGGCGGCTTGCCGAACTCCTTGATGTCGGCCCCGGCAATAAAGGTATTGCCCTCGCAGACGAGCACCACAGCGCGCACCTGCGTGTCCGCCTCCGCATTCTGAAAGGCCTGCAGCAAGCCTTCGCGCACGGCATGCCCGAGCGCATTGACCGGTGGGTTGTTGACCGTGATCAGAGCGATCTCGCCCTGAAGTTCGAGCCGTACGGCGTCCGTCATGGCTGGCCTCCGCTTGTGAAATGAATGATTAGAGTTGTTATTTCACGGAATCATGTTTCGCACAGCAGAATAGTTGAGTCATTTCCGCATGTCGAGAGACTGGCAATAAACGCTTCGACTGGCAACCGCCATAACCGCGACAGCGCTCGAAACATAAGTGAGATCTGGGGCGATACCCATTTGGAGAAATGCAACGAGATGGAATGGGAGGTGGGAAGCGGCTCACAGTTGAGGTGGCAGGGAACAGAGAGCGGTAAATGAGAGCCGCCGCGACGAATCGCTTGCGCGATGCACTCGGTACTTCCTGACGACCGGTCGCTCCAGGCTGCTGGGCACCCGGTCCCGGGAGGGTATAAGAGGTAACAACCCAGCAATCAGCCGCGGCACCCGCAACCCTGGGGTGCATGCATCCACCCCAGGCGGCTGAACTGAGGCGTTACAGCCCCAGGCAGAGGTATTTGATTTCCAGATAGTCATCCATGCCGTATTTCGAACCCTCACGGCCCAGACCGGATGACTTCACGCCGCCGAAGGGTGCCACTTCGGTCGATATCATCCCGGTGTTGATGCCGATCATCCCAGACTCGATGGCTTCGGCCACACGGAACACCCGACCCAGATCGCGGGCGTAGAAATAGGCCGCCAGCCCAAACTCGGTGTCGTTGGCCAGGGCGATACCCTCGGCCTCGTCTTCGAAACGGAACAACGGCGCCAGCGGTCCGAAGGTTTCCTCTTTCGCCACCTTGGCGTTGTGCGGCACGTTGACCATCAGCGTTGGCTCAAAATAGCTGCCGCCCATCTGGTGCGCCTTACCGCCGGTGAGTACCTGTGCACCATTGGCGACGGCGTCCTCGATGTGCTCTCTGACCTTGGCCGCCGCGCGGTCGTCGATCAGCGGGCCGATGTCGGTGCCTTCGTCGAGTCCGTTGCCAACCTTCAGTTTTTCGACCGCAGCCTGGAATTTCTTTGCGAACTCGTCGTACACGCCGTTCTGTACATAGATGCGGTTGACGCAGACGCAGGTCTGGCCGGCGTTGCGGTACTTGGACTGCATGGCGCCTTTGACGGCTTCATCTAGGTCCGCGTCATCGAATACCAGGAACGGCGCGTTGCCGCCCAGCTCCAGCGACACCTTCTTGATGCCCGCGGCGCACTGCTCCATCAGCTTCGCTCCAACTTCGGTAGAGCCGGTGAAGCTGAGCTTGCGCACCGTCGGGTTTGCGGTCAGCTCGTTGCCGATGTCACCCGCCGAACCGGTGACGACGCTGAACACACCTTTCGGGATACCCGCACGCTCCGCCAGCTCAGCCAGCGCCAGCGCGGAAAAAGGCGTTTGGCTCGCCGGCTTGAGCACCATGGTGCAACCCGCAGCCAGCGCTGGGCCGGCCTTGCGGGTGATCATCGCCGCCGGGAAATTCCACGGGGTAATGGCCGCCGTGACGCCAATCGGCTGCTTGATGACGATGATGCGCTTGTCTTTCTGATGGCCCGGAATAGTGTCGCCATAGACGCGCTTGGCTTCTTCGGCGAACCACTCGATAAAGGAAGCGGCATAGGCGATCTCGCCCTTGGACTCGGCCAGCGGCTTGCCCTGCTCCAGCGTCATCAGCCTACCCAGATCGTCTTGGTTCTCCATCATCAGCTCGAACCAGCGGCGTAGCTTTTGCGAGCGCTCCTTGGCGGTCAGATCACGCCAGGCGGGCAGTGCACGCTCGGCAGCTTCGATGGCGCGACGGGTTTCCGCAGCGCCCATTTTCGGCACGCTGCCCAGGATCTCGTTGCTGGCCGGGTTGTTGACCTTGATGGTCTGGCCGCTGTCCGCGTCCTGCCAGGCGCCGTCGATATAAGCCTGCTGGCGGAACAGCTTGGTGTCTTTGAGTTGCATGGCAGTCTCCTGAGAGCCGGCAGGGTGCCGGGATTGGACCGAGGCCATCTGGCCGATTGGAAAGGCGATTGGCAGTGGAACTGCTCGAGTAAGTCAGAGCAAGGGACAGCCCCAGGGTTCCTGCCGTGAGCTAAAGCGTTTGAGATATCGAACGCATGCTAGGCCTGCTGGCCTGCATCGGGCAACACTCTGTTCGGAAAAATTAACGCACCATAACCAGACCTGATGACGCCGCGATCGGCTATCAGAACAATAGCGTCGCGCGCTGAGCAGCTGCCGAAGCGCCATGGACGATCGCAGACGACATGCGTATGATTGCGCCCCGCAACGCACCAGTAGCTCAGCTGGATAGAGTACTGCCCTCCGAAGGCAGGGGTCGTGGGTTCGAATCCCGCCTGGTGCGCCATCTTCTGATCATCCGGGTTTGTTAATACGACTCGCATGTCGCCCTCGCGGTGCCAGCAAAAGGCACCCGCCGCTATGAAGATCGCCGTCCTACCAGTCTCCACAACGACCTAGCTCGATGCGCTACGTGTACGAATGATGCATTACGCGCCCTGGTCCTTGAGCGACCCTCTAATCTGCCGCTCACCAGCCACGCAAAATCTCCGCGCGTAACGCGTCGCCCGCCGGCGACAGTTGATGACCGCGTCTGTTTACCAGCCCGTATGCGGAGTGGTGGCTCAATCGATCGCTGAGCGGATCGAGTTTTATCAGGCGTCCTTCGTCGAGTGCCTCCTGAACGACATCACGTGGCGCCAGGCAAATTGCATCGCTCTGCTCGGTCATCTTTATCAAGAGCAGGAAGTTGTCGCACTGGATGCTGAGCATCTCCCGTCCGGTTTCACCCAGAACCGCCTGTTCCACCGGTTCCGGCAGGTGGGAGCCCGCCAACGGGTAGCGCGCGAGGTCTTCGAACCTGACATGGCGCTGGGTAAGCAACGGGTGCCCCGGTCGGCAGACCAGCGTGCCCGGATGGACAGGCAGCGCCACTGTTTCCAGCGCCGGATCGCTCTCCAGTTCGCGAATATCAGCCACGAACAGCTCGATGTGTTCATCGATCAAGCCATCGCGAAGCGTCCGCCAATCGCCGACGGTAACAGTGACTGCCAGCCGTGGATGCCTGTCGACCAACCTGGCGAGGGCTTCGGGCACCAGCCGCGACGCCGGGAATGGGCCCGCGCCAATACGCAGCTGCCCTGCTTCGAGGTTGTCGATCTGCTGCACCGCCTCGATCAGAGCGCGACTGCCCAGCAAAAGACGACGGGCATGAGCCTCGACCAAGCGTCCCTGGGCCGTCAGGCTGATACCGCGGCTATGGCGGTTCAACAATGAACAGCCAAGCGAAGCTTCCAGCGCCTGAATGCTGCGACTGAGTGCAGGCTGGCTCAAGTACAAAGAATCAGCCGCGCGGGAAAAGTGCTTATGGTCCACAAGCGCCACGAAATGGCGCAGTTGGCGAAGATCGTTCATGCGTGTCCTGCATTGAATCTAGTAAACGATTGCATTGGAATTATCACCAGCACACCGCCACAGTGGCAATGTAAAGCGAGGCCTATCGCCTGATCTCCATTGCCTCAGGAGCTGCCATGTCGACGCGTCTTATCAGTGCCATTGCGGCAGTCGTTTCTTTCGCGACGGTTATCCATCACGAAGCCAATGCCGGTCCCGCGACGGACGTTACCCGCGAAGCGAACGCCGCTGTCTCTCGCCAGCTGGACTTCAGCGACCAGCAAGCCTTCGAAGATGCCCACCGCGGCTTCATTGCCGCTCTGCCAGACGCCGAGGTGACCGATGAAAACGGACAGCGCGCCTGGAGCAACAAGCCGTACGCCTTTCTGAACGAAGAGCAGACGCCGCCCAGCGTCAATCCGAGCCTTTGGCGACAAGCCCGGCTCAATGCCATTCACGGCCTGTTTCGCATCACCGACGACATCTATCAGATACGCGGAATCGACCTGGCCAACATGACCATCGTCGAGGGCAAAACCGGTCTGATCATCATCGACCCGCTGCTCACTCCCGCCACAGCACGGGCAGCGCTGGCCCTGTACCGCCAACATCGAACGGACCGTCCGGTGGTCGCCGTCATCTATACGCACAGCCACGTAGACCACTTCGGTGGCGTCAAGGGAGTGACCAGTCGGGCTGAAGTGGATGCCGGCGCGGTGCATATCTACGCGCCGACCGGGTTCATGGAGCATGCGGTCAGCGAGAACGTCATCGCGGGGAACGCCATGACTCGTCGGGCTCGCTACATGTACGGCACCGACCTGCCGATAGACCCACTAGGCCACATCGACACGGGGCTCGGCAAGGGGCTCGCGCGCGGTCCTCTGACGCTCATCCAGCCGACCGACCTGATCAGCGAAAGCGGTGTCCGCCGGATCGACGGGGTAGACATCGACTTCCAGCTGGTCCCGGATAGCGAGGCCCCGGCCGAGATGATGATGTATTTCCCAGCGCAGCGAGTGCTGAATACCGCCGAGCTCACCTCTCAGCAGATGCACAACATCTATACGTTACGGGGCGCCGAGGTGCGGGATGCGAGCCAGTGGTCGCGCTATATCGACGAGGCGCTGGATCGCTTCGGCCCGATCAGCGATGTCATCATTGCGCAGCATCATTGGCCGGTCTGGGATAGCGCGCGTGCTCAAGAATTCCTCGCTGGGCAGCGCGACCTCTACAAGTTCATACATGACCAGACAGTGCGCCTGATGAACCAGGGCTACCGCCCCGGGGAAATCGCCGAGACCCTGCAACTGCCTGCGAGCCAGGCCCAGCGCTGGTATGCCCGTGGCTACTACGGCACCCTTCGGCACAACGCACGCGGGGTGTACCAGCGGTATCTGGGCTGGTACGACGGCAACCCGGCCAATCTGGATCCCCCTGCCCCGGTCGATGCGGCACGCAAGACCATCGAGTACATGGGCGGCATCGAGGCAGTACTCGAGCGAGCCCGCGCCGATTATGCCGCTGGCAATTACCGCTGGGTGGCGTCGGTAATGAGCCAGGCCGTATTCGCCGAGCCGGACAACCGCGCAGCCCGTCAGCTGGGGGCCGATGCGCTCGAACAACTGGGTTACCAAGCGGAAGCCGGCCCCTGGCGTGACGTTTACCTGTCCGGCGCACAGGATCTACGCGCACCACGCGAAACCCCGCCCAGCGCTCCCGAGCTGCGGGCCGACCTGCTTCGCTCCCTGGACACGGGCATGTTCTTCGACCTGCTCGGCGTCCGCCTGAACGGTCCCAAGGCGGCAGACAAGCACATCGTGATCAACTGGATATTCACCGATACGGACGAGCGCTTTCGGCTCAATCTGCAAAACAGTGCGTTGACCTGGCTCGCCGACCGCCAGGCCAGCAGCCCGGACGCCGCGCTGACTCTGACGCGCAAGACGCTCGATAGCATCCTGCTAGGCGAAAGCAGCTTTCTGAAGGCTTTGCAGAACGGCGACATCCGTGTCGAAGGCGACGTCAAGAAGGTCGTCGAACTGCTGGGCCTGATGGAAACTTTCGACCCCGACTTCCCCTTGATCGAACCGAAGGCCGGCGGCCAAGTGCCGGCACGCTAGCCGCTTCGCCTGGCGGCGGCCCACGCCAGCGGGCGCGTCGCCCTACGATTCAGCCGGTGGATTGCGAATTCAGCGCACCGCCCTGGAGGTGGCCCTCCGACCCCTTGAAGTCACCCGAATAGCCGCCCTTGGAGTCGCCATGTGCGGCTGGATGATGACCGCGCCCGCCACGCCCATAGAACATCGTCATAAGCGAAAGCCCCGGATAAGCATCCGGGGCTTTTTCGTTTCGGGGCGTGCTTGTTCCAAGTGGCGTGGCGCTGTGGGCCCCCTTTAGCGAACCATCAAATTATCCACAGCGGAGAGCTTGATCGATCTAGGTCGACGGAAGGGCAATGCTATCAGTGCTCGTGCTTCTCGCTGACGAAACTCAGCGAGGAGAACATGCCACGTACGCGCGCATCCGGATCATCGCTCGGAACGGTGGTAGACGCTGCAATGACGTTGAGGCCGCGGTTGCGCACGGTGATCTTTGCCTTGCCCTCGGCGTCGGTTTTCGCCGCGACCTCGTCGGGTGCGTTCACGAAGTCGGCGACGAGCTCGACGTTGGACGCCGGTTTGCCATCAACCAGGACCTGGACTTCCAATTCCTCGCCAGCTTCAACCGTCAACGGGTCCTGTTGGGGCACGATGACCAACTTCAGCTCATCCAGCGGAGGCAGCTTTGCGCCCTCCTCTAGCACTGCCAGGGTGTACTTGTAGTAGCGGCCGGAATCCAGTGCGTCGGGCACCTGGGTTTCACCGACATTGACCCACTGCTTGTCAGGGGCCTGGGTCCAGTAGCCGTTGTCCAGGGCGACACTGAGCACGGCGGGCGACTTCTGCGGCTTGAGGCGCGCATGGTCCTCGAGCTTTTCGATAGTGACCGGGACATTTTTACCTTGCTGGTCGCTTGCCCAGGCACCCGAGATCTTCTTAGCGTCATAGGCGTTGTCTTCAGCACCGTCACCGTAGATCACTTCGATGTTCCCGCGCCGCTCCGCGGTCCAGATGCCGTGGGCCGATACTTGTCCGGCCAGCATAGCGGCCAATAGTGCAGCGGCGATTTTGGCGTGTTGCTTGTTCATTGTTTTTCCTTAAGGGTAGGCCTTGTGACGCCGACTCGGGGGAGCGAGCCGGGTCGTGATTAAAGATTTAGCGACAGGCTCAGGCTGAGGTTGCGCGGTTCGCCCGGCATGACCCAAACATTGCTGTAGGAGCGCTCGTAGTAGGTGCGATCGAACGCATTATTCAGGTTCACGCCAAGGGTAAGGTCTTGGGTGGCCTTGTAGCGCGCCAGCAGGTCAACTGAAGTGTAACCCGGCAATTCGAAGCCGCTGTCCGCTACGTTGCCGGAGCGCTCGCCCACGTAATTGACCCCGCCGCCCAGTTCCAAACCGCGTAGCTCGCCGTCGAGGAACTCATACACACCGAGCAGACTGCCGCTGTGTTCGGGCACGTTGAGCAAGCGACTGCCGCGCGCCAGGGTGTTGTCTTCCGTGACTTCAGCATCGACATAGGCGTAGGCGCCGATCACACGGATTTCGTCGGTCAACTGTCCCGTCAGCTGCAGGTCGATGCCGCGGCTGCGCACTTCGCCAGCGGCGATCTGGTACGCGGAGTCGACCGGATCGGCGGTGAGGACGTTTTCCTTGGTCAGGTGAAAGGCAGCGACGGTCATGCCCAGACGACTGTCGAGCAGGTCGAATTTGAAGCCCGCTTCGTAGCCAACGCCTTCTTCCGGATCGAATGCCGTGCCTGACGCATCAGCGCCGCTATTGGGCTTGAACGATTGCGAAGCATTGGCGAACACGCCGACTTCAGGTGTCAGCTGATACAGCGCCCCAATGCGCGGCGTGACCTTTTCATGGGTTTGCTTCACGCGCGTGCCGGCGACTTCGTTATCCAGCCGTTGCTCGTAATGGTCGTAGCGCGCGCCGATGACGCCGAAGAGTTTTTCGCTGAAACGCATCTGATCTTGCAGATTCAGCGATCTGGAATGGATCAACTCGTGGCGATCGGTGCTACGCCCGCCTGGGCCAATGCTGAATGGCGGCCGCGGCTGCCCATACACAGGCTGGTAGATGTCGATTTGCGAAATGGGACGGGTGCGCAGCACTTCTTCAGTCTTGGCAAAGCGCTCGTACTCGGTTCCGATCAACAGGTTGTGTTCGATGTCGCCGGTATAGACCAGGCCGCGCAGCTCCAGCTGGGTAATGCTGTCCTGCCACTCGTAATCGCGGTAGCGGTACTCACGGTTAAGGGTGCGCGCATCGTCTTCGAAAAAACTCGCCTCGGTGGCACCACCACTCAGGCGGCCCTGTTTGTAGTGACTGGCCAGGCGGACGGTCCAGCTGGCGTTCAGATCATGCTCGATCTCGGCCTGCAGGCTTTCGTTGTTGTTGTCGATGTCGCCATCACCGGGCTCACCGAAAAAGTCGGAGCGGGAAACGCTCCCCAGGTGATCGTCAGGTGCAACCACGCCGCGGTCGAATACCTGGCTGCTACGGACGACCTCCGCCTGCACCAGCAGGCGCGTCTGCGGCGTCAGCTCCCAGCTGAAGGCGGGCGCGAAGAACTGCCGCTCGCTGGAGCGATAATCACGAAAGCTCTTGTTGTCCTCCACCGCGAGATTCATGCGATAGAGCATCATGCCCTCTTCATCCAACGGCGTGTTGACGTCCAGGCTGCTGCGATAGCGATCCCAGCGGCCCGCGCTCAGGTCCAGCCGGGCAAACCTGTCGTTCTGCGGACGCTTGCTGACGATGTTGATGGTGCCGCCCGGGTCACCGCGACCATACAGACTGGATGCTGGCCCCTTGAGCACGTCGATGCGCTCGACGTTGGAGGGGTCCTGCGGGTTCATGTAGCCACGGTTGACGCTGAAGCCGTCCTTGTAGAACTCCGAGGTGGTCAGACCGCGAATGCTGTATTCGTACATGGTCAGGCCGCCGAAGTCATTCTGCCGCGCCACGCCGCCCGCATAGTCCAGCGCCTTTTCGATTCGCGGACTGTCCAGATCTTCGAGCACCGTGGCGGGGATGACGCTGACCGCCTGCGGAACCTCCTCCAGCGGCGTATCCGTCTTGGTGGCGCTCGCTGAACGCCGAGTCCGGTAGCCCTCTGCTTCGACCGGTTCGCGATCGGCCGTTACGACCACTTCTTCGAGAACCGCGCTGTCCGTCTCTTGTGCCAACGCCGGCATGCTGCCCAAACCTGCCGCGGCGGCAATGCCCAATATGCTTGCTGCAACCCTACTGCTGTTCATGCCCGCTTCCGATAAGATGTTATACCGTAACATTTGATCGGAAGCTGTCTGCAACTGTCAAGGCCGCAGGCGCTCTGGCAAGCCGCGTTTAGCTAGGGCAGCATGCAGCGACAACGATCCATGATGAGGAACGCAGCGATGATCGATTTCGATAACAAGGGTTTCTTCAAGCTGAAGCAGAACGATGAATACGCAGAGCGGGTCCGCTCGCTGCTACTGGACGACGAACAGGTGATCGATTCCTACAAGTCCATGCGCGACGGCGTGGTGTTTACGGACAAGCGAATCATCGCGGTCAACGTGCAGGGCATCACCGGCAGCAAGAAGGATTTCACGTCCCTGCCCTACAACAACATCGTCGCCTATTCGGTGGAGACGTCGGGGACCTTCGATCTCGACTCGGAGCTAGAGGTGTATTTCTCGTCACTGGGGAAGGTCAGGTTCGAGTTCACCGGCAGGACTTCGATCGTTGAAATCTCGAAGTACATATCCAAACACGTGCTCTGAACTATGAAGTAAACGCAGACGGCACCGCAGCGCTCTTACCGCAGCTTCGCGGTGCACTGTTCGACTCGTTGTGCTTGTGCATAGGGTAACGAAACAACAGCTGCCCCCGCTCGCTAGCATAGGGTAGCGAGCAGCTTGAATCCGACCGCAGAAACGAAACGGGCGTCGCTACCGTTCGATCCCCACACCAGGGCAGGCTTCTTTAGCCGTTGAAGACGCCAGGTCGGCACGGCGCGAACTTGGCTCGGGAGGTTTAGCTTCTTCTGCGCGGATACCTAACGCGACCAGCAACGTCTCGCTCATTTCCATGAATGAATAGCCATCGGCCCATATCTCGGTTTTGCCGTTCAGTCTGTTATCCATGCTTTCCATATCCTAGGCTGGTGCGCCCACTCAGCCGTGCGTTCGAATTGTTGCGCTACGCCTGTTGGCGATACGGACTTGGAGCATCCTGCGTGCCAACACCTGAAAGACTTTTTTATCTTTTAAATCAATGACTTATTTGTGCTCGCCTTAACGTTAACTGTTGCAAGATGCACGATCAGCCAACTGTACCCTTGCGATGTGCAAGTTCACGCTTCTGTGTTGCAGGTCACAGAATGGAGCCGAAATCATGTCCGAGCACGCTAGCCATTAGCGTTCGCCAACGGTGAACGCACAAGCCGGTCTTTGGGCATAATTGGCCACCCGCCCTAGAGCAAGCGCCATGCAGATCGATGAAGAACTCACGCTGAAAAAGCTGGAGGTGTTTCTGGCCTTCATGCGCAGCGGCAATCTGAGCAAGGCGGCCGCCGAGCTGAACACCAGCAATGTCAGCGTGCACCGCGCGATCCACTCGCTCGAAAGTGCGCTGCGCTGCCCACTGTTCAAGCACGAGGGACGCAATCTGATTCCTCTGGAAAGCGCATATGTGCTGGAGGAAAAGGCGCAGAAGCTGGTGCAGGACGTGCTCGAAACCGTGCGCCAGACCCGCGAGGCGGCGGGGTTCTCGGCCGAGCGGTTCAAGCTCGGGGCGCTCTATTCGCTGACAGTTAAAACCGTTCCGCAGCTGATCATGGGCCTGAAGCTGCGCCGCAGCGAACTCAACATCGACCTCATCCTCGGCTCCAATATCGACCTGTTCTACAAGCTGAAAAACATGGAGCTGGATGCCATCCTGGTGTCGCTGAACGAGAGTGTCAGCAATGACCAAGACTGTGCGCAGCTGCCGCTGTTCGCCGATGACATCTTTCTCGCTGCACCGGCCGATTCGCCCTTCGCCCAGCAGGCGGAAGTCGACCTGAGCGACCTGCGCGACGCCACGTTCATCACGCTGACGCAAGGTTTCGCGACGCACCAGGACGGCAATCGGGTGTTTCAGCAGGCGGGGTTCGAACCGAAGGTGGCGATGCAGGTGAATGACATCTTCACCTTGCTGAGCATGGTCAATTCAGGCGTGGGCTATGCGTTGCTGCCGGGGCGGGTGGGGATGGTCTACGAGTCGCGGGTCAAACTGGTGCCGCTGCAGGCGCGTTACCACCTGCAGCAGCATATCGGCGTGGTGTTTCTGAAGGCCAAGGAGCGCGATCCCAACCTGCTCGCGCTCCTCGCCGAGTGCCGCATGTACAGCCTCAAGAATCCAAGCTGACGCGCGGAGGGTGGAAAACGGCAACGCCTTTTCCACCTCCGTGCCGGTCAGCCAAGCAGCCCGCGCATGATGAAGAACAGCAGTGACGGGCCAAGCAGGCAGCCCAACGCGGTATAGAACGCAGCCGTCAGGCAGCCGTAAGGCACCAGCTTGGCATCAGTCGCCGCCAACCCGCCGGCAACGCCGCTGGAAGTACCGATCAGCCCACCGAAGATCACTGCCGCACGCGGATTATTCAGACCGATCATCGGAGCAAAGAACGGCGTCGCGATCATCACCAGAATCGCCTTGACCAGACCGGCCGCAATGGACAGCGCCATCACCTCGGAACTCGCCCCAATCGCAGCGCCGGTCACCGGACCGACGATGTAGGTCACCGCGCCGGTGCCGATGGTGGTCAGGCTAACCGCATCGGTGTAGCCGAAGGCCATGGCGACCGAAACGCCCGCAATAAACGACGAGAACACGCCGACGAACAGGGCGAGCACACCCACCATTCCGGCGCGTTTGAGTTCCTCGACGCTGACGCCAAAGCCGGTAGCGACGATGGCGAAGTCGCGCAGCATGGAGCCACCGAGCAAACCGATACCGGAGAAGAGGGCGATGTCGACCAGGCCCTTCTGCCCGCCAGTCACCACACCACCGATATAAGACAGCAACAGGCCGATGAGGATGGCCACCGCCGAACCGTGCAGACGACCCTTGGTGAGCTTGTCCGACAGCCAGTAGGAGAACCACATGGTGGCGCCGATGATGGCGAAGCCGCTGATCAGTCCGTAGCCGGAAACGACCTTGAGTAGAGATTCGTACATGGCTCAGCCCTCGTTGGTCAGTGGTTTGGCTTCATCGGCTTCAAGCTTTTTTCGGCCGATCCGGTCGAGCACCGGTACCAGGGCAAAGGCGATGGCGACCGCGGCGATGCCGGCGAGAATCGCCATCGGGCCGCCGCTCAGCGCGCCATAGACGTTCTGCTGCGCCGCCATGGCGACCACGATTGGGATATACACAGCACTCCAGAATTTGATGCCCTGCTCCGAATCCATCGTGAACAGGCCGCGCGTCTTGAGATAACTGCCAAGCAGGATCAGCAGCACCATGGCGATGCCGACGCCGCCGACGTTGGCTGGGACGCCGATGAGCTTGCCGAGCAATTCACCGACGAAGATGCCCGTCAGCGTGCACAAGGCCAGGAAGGCCACACCGAAGATAATCATTGTTATTGTCCTTTTGGGTTGCGCTCAGCCCCGGCGATGCCGGCTCCAATGCGCGTGTGTTGTCGAGGTCGTTGTTTTTATCCATCGAACAGTGGCGAGTACGGCTCGCTCTGAGTTGCACGCGATCTATCGGCTCTGGCTGCCCTCCTGACGCAGCAAGGCGTCCAGTGTGTCCAACCGGGCGCCGTCAAAGGCGATCAGCGTACCTTGTTCAAAAACCCGCCGCGCCAGGCCGGTCAGTACCGAGCCGGGGGGCAATTCGATTTGCAGTCGCACGCCGCGTTCGTAGGCGGTGCGCAGGGTGCCGTGCCAGTCGACGACGCGACACATGTTGAAGGCGAGGTCGTCACGCAAACGCTCAGGATCGGCGATGGGTCGGGCAGTGGTGCTGCTCAGATAGCGGATACGGGGCGCGCGAAGCGGGACATCGGCGAAGGCTTCGGCAAGCTGAGCGGCGGGTCCTTCCAGCAAGGCGCTGTGGGACGGCACGCTCACCGCGAGACGCTTGGCGCACGACGCGCCCAACGCCTTCGCACGCTGGGCGACAGCCGCCATGGCAGCGTCCGCGCCAGCGACAACGATCTGGTTGTCGGCGTTGATATTGGCCAGATGCACCGGTGTGCTTTCGTCATGCACCTCGGCCAGCAACCGCTCGACCGAGCCCAGATCCAATCCGATCACGGCGGTCATGCCGAAGCCTTCAGGGTAGGCGTTCTGCATCAGCTCGCCGCGCAGCGCGACCAGCCCGACGGCGTCCCGATAGTCCAGCGCACCCGCTACCACCGCCGCGGCATAGGCGCCAATGGACAGCCCCGCGACATAGTCCGGCGGCACCCCTCTTCGCATCAGTAGCCGCGCGCCAGCGACCCCGGCGATCAACAGGCAAAGCTGCACGGCGCGGGTCGAGGTCAGTGCCGCTTCGCTGTCCAGGGCGAGGGCATCCTCCCCCAAGGTTTCGCCAGCCTCAGCGAGGCACTCGAGCACCTCGGGCTCCTGCGGCAGGCGATGCAGCATGCCGGGCTTTTGCGCACCCTGACCGGGAAAGGCGAACAGGCTGCTCATGCGACCAGATCCGCCTGATCCCAGGGGTTCTCGACCAAGCGTGCGCCGGTGGCGCACTTGAGCAGAACCCGGCGGGCGCTGCCTGCCCACTCGCGCAAGGCAATGGCGCCGGATGGCGTTTCCAACTGCAGGTCGACGCGGCAGGCGGCCCGGTCCAGCAACCCCAGCAGCGAGCGTGCTTTATGCCGGGGCAGCTCGATTGACGTACGCAGCAGTAGGTCGAGGTCGCTGTCGGCATGGGCCGCTGGCAACCCTGTCGCCAGCTGAAAGCCGACCGAGCCGGTCACGCCCCAGCAGAGGCCGAGCGCATCCATATTCGGCTTCAGCTGCTTAAGCGCAAGGAGCGCGGGCAAGTCGCTCACCGGTAGCCGCTCGACCAGTTGCTCCGGACGCACCTTGCGCAGCACCGCGCAGGCCGGCATCGCCGAGGCGTAGCGCTGATCACGGCTGGAGCCGCGCAGGCCCACCGCAAGCTGACCGCTCGCCACCATGGCCCGGCGAACCACCACCGGCTGGCCGGCAATGAGCACCTCATGCGCCCAGTCGGGCGCGTCGGCGGGCAACTGTGCTGGAGTCATGCCCCAGAGCAGGTCATGGGGGCGTGTCGTGTCGTGCATCTACAGCCTCCTCGTGATTGTTGTTGTCGAGTCGCTGATCGGTTTGGCGGCTACGGCCGTGTCAGATGTTCGCTACCACTGCGCGCGCAGCAGCTCGCGCACAAGCGATGAGGCCTTACGGTTCGGCGCGCCGAGACGACCGCGCAGGTCTGTGCTGTCGCCGATGTCTGCGACGGCCTGCTGTAGGCGGTCACGCACCAGCTGCAGATCAACGGCTGACGGCTGCTCGATGCTGTTCACCGAGAGGGTTTCCCAAAGCAAACCGAGGGTCGCGTAGTTGTCGATGTCATAGGCCATCGGCGGCACCGATTCGGCCAGGGCTTCCAGCTCCTCGACGCTGCGCAGGGTGATGCGCGCCGCGGCGGCCTTGCCCATGGCGTGCACCATCACGCCCGGATCGCGCAGGGCGATGATCCGCTGGGCCTGGTAGCCGTGGGCGAGAAAGGCGCCGGACATGGCCTTGCCGACCAGCAGCGAGACCACCGGATGCCCAGCCAGGCGCGCACGGGCGTAGCCGTCCACCGCCCCGGCCAGTGCCTGATGAATACCCAGCGCTTCTTCGCGGCGGCCATAGGCCTGGCTCGGCACGTCGACGATCGCGACCACCACGCGCTTGTCCGCCTTGTCGCGGTCCGCCTCGATCACCTCATCCAGCGCCTGACCCAGCGCCCAGCCTTCCAACAGGCCGACCTCGCCGTTGCGGGCACGTGGGAAGGGATTCTCGGCATCCGGCACCACGGCGATATAGCGGGCGGAACGATCACCGAGGGTGCCATCGACCACCTTTACCGAGGCCGGGTAGCCCGACAGCGCCTGACCGCCGGCCAAGGCTTGCAACCAGTTCAGTCCACGACTCATCTGACTTCTCCTTCGTAGAGGGAACGCACGGCGGCAGCATCGAGCTGCGTGCGGGTATCAACGTCGGCCAGGCGCTGCAGGAACCAGGCGTGGCGGCGGCTACGCGGTTGAACGGGTTTGCCGAGCGCGAAGAGTTCGTGCAGCTGCTCGCGAATGGCGTCGGTGTCGTCAGCGACGTAGGCATCCACCAAGCCGCTGGCATAGCGCTGCTCGCCGCCGGTCAGACTCCAGATGAAGGGGCGGTCGCGCGAGTCGTACTCGTCGAGACCGGCTTCCTGCTCGATCACCTGCGGGCCGTTGAGGCCGACGCGGGCCTCACGGGTGACGACCAGATAACTGCACAGCCCGGCGGCGATGGACATGCCACCGAAGCAGCCGACGGAACCGGCGACCACACCGATCACCGGCTGATATTGGCGCAGCTCGACGATCGCCGCCTGGATCTCGGCGATGGCGGCAAGGCCCAGGTTGGCTTCCTGCAGGCGCACGCCGCCGGTTTCCAATAACAATACTGCGCGAGTCGGGATACCGTTGCGGTTGTCCTCGGCAGCCAGTTCCAGCGCGCCGGCAATCTTCGCGCCGCCGACTTCGCCCATGCTGCCACCCTGAAAGGCGCCTTCGATGGCGGCGATCACCGCCGGCTGGCCGTCGATGGTGCCCTTGGCGACCACCACGCCGTCATCGGCCTGGGTAACAATGCCCTGCTTCGGTAGCCATGGCGACGTGACGCGGGCAAACGGGTCGAGCAGTTCGCGGAAGCTACCTTCGTCCAGCAGCGCGCGGGCACGATGGCGGGCGCCAAGTTCGACGAAGCTGCGCGACTTGAGTAAACGGGCCACATTGTCAGCAGACGAATCAGTCATGGCCGACCTCCTCCAACCCCTGCTCCAGACGCAGACGGACTACGCCGGGTGTGGCCCCAAAATCGTGAATATCAATGTTCAGTGCTGGCAGGTTCTGCTCGCGGAACATCCGCTCGAACAGCTGCTGCCAGCGCCGCTCGGCGCCATTGACCGAGGTGACCACTTGAATGGCCAGCTTGCCGGCCTGGCCCGGCTCGAGCAGCACTTCCAGATCACCCGAGCCGACCACGCCGACCAGGGCTTTGCCGCGGGCGGGTTGCCCGGCGGCGAATTCGAAAGACAGGGTTTCCATGTTCAGTTGCTCCCAGTCGGCGCCAACGAAGGCGTCAAACGGTCGAGGAATAAGGTGGCAGCGAGCAGGTCGGCGGCACCGCCCGGCGAGGCACGCAGCGACAACATCTCGCCTTCCAGTGCGCGCAGCTGACGGCGACCGGCAAGGCTGGCGGCACCTCCGGCATCGAGCACGGCGCGGGCGCCCTGCTGCATGCGGTTCAACCCATCGAGACCGGCGCGATGCAGCACGCAGGTGTCGCTGAGCTCGGTCATGATCGCCAGTAGCGCATCGAGTCGGGCGTTCTGCTCGCCTGCCCCACCGCGGCGGCTCACCAGCAGTTGCGGCAGGCCCTGTTCGATGACGGCGGGAAAGCCGTGCTGCGCCTGTTCGCGGGCGCCGAGCACGCCATAGGTACGGCAGACACGCGCGCCGTGGCTGTCCGGGTTATGCGGCGCAGCCGGATCGCTCAAGCGGGCCAGCCTCGCGGCCGTTGCTGCAATGCTTCTGGCGTCAGGCGCGTCGCCTTGTAGCGCCGCCGCTGCGCTGAGCAGCCCCAGCGCCCAGATCGCGCCACGATGGGTGTTCACGCCGCCGGTGACGCGGAGCATCTCGGCTTCACCGTCGCGGCCCAGCTGGCCGAGGGTTTCGCGCAAGGGCTGACCGACTTCGCGAACTTCCTGCGCCGCTTCAGCCATCGCCTTGAACACCGGCCACAGCGCATGGGCCGAGGCGTGCATCAGCCCCAGATGCAGATCCTCGTGCGCACCGCTGCCACGCCGATCCACCAGCCCCGGCTTGGGCGACAAGTCGGCCTCGTCGATCAGCGCCTGCACTGCCAGGTCCGCCAGGCGCTCGGCCAGTGTCGGCTGCGCCTGTCTTGCAATGAGTGCGCTCATCACCAGCTCCTGAACTTGGCAGGCGGGTTGTAGAGGCCGCCGGACCAGTCGACCAGCTCGGCGATGCTCTTGGCGGCGAGCAGCTCGCGGGTCGCGTCGTTGCGGCGGATACCGAGGTCTTCCGGCAGGGCGATCAACCCTTCGCGGCGCATGCGCTCGGTGTCCTTCGGGTTGTGCCGCAGGCCGATGCTGGTGACGCCAGCCACCGCGGCGATCATCGCCTGGCGTTCCTCCAGCGAGCGAGCCTTGTACAGGTAGGCGATGCCTTCCTCGGTGAGCAGGTGGGTGACGTCGTCGCCGTAGATCATGATCGGCGCCAGCGGCATGCCGCTCTTCTTCGCCACCTCGACCGCGTCGAGCTGTTCGACAAAGGTGGGTTTGCCACCCTCCTGGAAGGTCTCGACCATCTGCACCACGAGCTTCTTGCCGCGCTCGAGCATGGTCACCGGGGCTTCGCCGCCGGGCATGGCCATATCGAGCCAGGCCGGGGTCGAATGGCGGCGACCGCGCGGGTCGTGGCCCATGTTCGGCGCACCACCGAAACCGGCCAGACGACCGCGGGTGACGGTGGAGGAATGCCCGTCGCCATCGACTTGCAGGGTGGCGCCGATAAACAGGTCCACGGCGTACTGCCCGGCCAACTGACACATCATGCGGTTGGAGCGCATGGAGCCGTCGCGACCGGTGAAGAACACGTCCGGGCGCTGGGCGATGTAGTTCTCCATGCCCAGCTCGGTGCCGAAGCAATGCACGCTCTCGACCCAGCCGGTCTCAATCGCCGGGATCAGCGTCGGGTGAGGGTTGAGCGTCCAGTTGCGGCAGATCTTGCCTTTCAGGCCGAGGGATTCGCCGTAGGTCGGCAGGATCAGCTCGATGGCGGCAGTGTTGAAGCCGATGCCGTGGTTGAGCGACTGGACGCTGTGTTTTTCGTAGATGCCGCGGATCGCCATCATCGCCATCAGTACGTGCACCGGCTTGATGTGGCGCGGGTCGCGGGTGAACAGCGGCTCGATATAGAACGGCTTGTCGGCGACCACGACGAAATCCACCCAGCTGGCCGGAATGTCCACGCGTGGCAGCTCGTCGACGATCTCGTTGACCTGGAAGATGACGATGCCATCGCTGAACGCGGTCGGCTCGACCAGTGCCGGGGTGTCTTCGGTGCTCGGCCCGGTGTAGATGTTGCCGTGGCGGTCAGCCTGGAAGCCGGCGACCAGCGCGACATTGGGGATCAGGTCCACCAGGAGGCGCGAATAGAGTTCGATGTAGGTGTGGATGGCACCGACTTCCAGCAGGCCGTCTTCGAGCAGCTGACTGATGCGCAGGCTCTGCGGGCCGGCAAAGGAGAAGTCGAGCTTGCGCGCGATCTGCCGTTCGAACAGATCCAGATGCTCGGCGCGACTGACGCTCGGCATGATCATGTGCAGGTCATGCAGCTTTCCGGGATCGGCCTTGGCCAACGAGCGGGAAAGGAAGTCCGCCTGCTTCTGGTTGTTGCCTTCGAGCACCACACGATCACCGGGGGCGATCAGCAGTTCCAGGGCCTCGACGATCCGCTCGCCCGGCAGCACCACGCCGTCGGCGAGGCTGCGCACCTGATCGACACGGCGAGCTTTTTCGGCTCTGCGACGCGACCACTGCGGCGGTGGGGAGATTGTTGTTGTCATGCTGACTCCACAGGTTTTCCGCTTTGTGGAGCGCACAGTAGGAGTGTGACCGGAAGGTCATCAATCAAGCACGGAGGCGTTTCGTTACGCTGAGGTTAACGATTCGACATGGCGGCGCTCAGAACCACCCCAGCGTCACGCTGGCGAGCAGCAAGTAGCGGCCGCCCTTGGCCAGCGTTACCAATAACAGGAAGCTCCACAGCGGCTCCCGCAGCGTACCGGCGACGACTGTCAGCGGGTCGCCGATGATCGGCACCCAGCTCAGCAGCAGCGACCAGCGGCCGAAGCGGTGATATTGCCGCTGGGCACGCTCCAGCTGCTGCTCGCTGACCGGAAACCAGCGCTTGTGGCGCAGGCGTTCGATGGAGCGGCCGAGCAGCCAGTTGACCAAGGAGCCCAGCACGTTGCCCAGCGTGGCCACCAGCAGCAGCCCCGTCGCTGAATAGCCGCCATGCAGCAGCAGCCCGACCAATACCGCCTCGGACTGAGCAGGTACCAGCGTGGCCGCGGCGAAGGCAGCGCCAAACAGGCCAAGGTAGGCAGTCAGGTCAAACATATGGGTTACGGGATCTAGGGTTTAGGTATCGCGGGCGGCGAGATAACGAGATGGCTCGGCGAAAATCTGGCAGGCTGCAGCGTCGGCTTCACAGATGCAAGGTTACCGAGGATTTTGATGGAAGGCAGGTTGATCTACCTCATTGGTCCCTCCGGCTCGGGCAAGGACAGCGTGCTCGATGCGGCACGCGAGGCCCTAGCCGAGCGCGGCGTTCGAATCGCACGGCGGGTCATTACCCGCTCGGCCGAGGCCGTGGGTGAATCCGCCGAGGCCGTCACTCATGACGAGTTTGACCGCCTGGAACGCGCCGGTGCCTTCGCCATGAGCTGGCGCGCCAACGAGCTGGCCTATGGCATCCCGATCCAGATCGACCAGTGGCTGGCCGCCGGTGAGGATGTGCTGGTCAACGGATCGCGTGGATATCTGGAGCAGGCGCGCCGGCGTTATCCGGCCCTGCTGGCGGTGTTGCTCAGCGTGCGCCCGGAGGTGTTGCGCCAGCGCCTGCTCAAGCGCAACCGCGAGACACCGGAGCAGATCGAGGCGCGGCTGGCGCGTAATGCGCGTTTCGAGGATTCGCTG